>Ga0163215_100097_pt1 | contig 280295 bp, 260 predicted proteins | sample SynspAceP_FD_185934 | JGI IMG/M metagenome (GOLD analysis project Ga0163215, IMG submission 185934) | Saline lake microbial communities from Ace Lake in Antarctica - Synechococcus sp. Ace-P (Hybrid Assembly) | ecosystem: Environmental > Aquatic > Non-marine Saline and Alkaline > Saline | place... | reverse complement strand
TCTAAAAAATGGTCGATGCCAATTCATAACTGGCGTCAGGCGATGGTTCGTTTTATTATCGAGTTCGGGGAACGCCTCGAGAAGCACATTAACTAATGGCAGTTACACAGAATGCGTTACACCCTCTAGTAATGTAGATATTAACAATCGTCCCGACTACGACCACGTCATCCAAGATATCGCTGATTATGTGCTGACCTTCGACGTCTCCAGTGAAGAAGCTCTCGACACTGCACGTAACTGTTTAATGGATACATTGGGTTGTGGACTATTAGCTCTGCGCTTTCCTGAATGCACAAAACACCTTGGACCCTTCGTACAAGGCACCTGGGTGCCAAATGGAGCCCGAGTGCCAGGAACATCGCTGTCACTCGATCCAGTCAAAGCAGCATGGGACATCGGTTGCATTATTCGCTGGCTCGATTACAACGACACTTGGTTGGCGGCTGAATGGGGCCATCCATCGGATAATTTAGGTGGCATTCTGGCTGTGGCTGATCATTTATCTCAAGTCAGACTATCCAAGGGCGAGCAGCCCCTTATGATGCGAGAAGTACTTGAAGCCATGGTCATGGCACATGAAATCCAAGGTGTGATTGCACTTGAAAACTCGTTTAATCGGGTTGGTTTATGCCACGTATTATTAGTGAGAGTTGCCTCAACTGCGGTCGTCACTAAAATGATGGGCGGTACCAGAGAGCAAATCATGGCGGCTGTATCTCAGGCTTGGATAGATGGTTCTGCGCTGCGCACGTATCGTCATGCACCGAACGCGGGCTCGCGTAAATCTTGGGCGGCGGGCGATGCCACCTCAAGAGCGGTTCGTTTAGCTGACATGGCAATGCGCGGGGAAATGGGTATACCAAGCGTGTTAACAGCACCGCAATGGGGTTTTTATGATGTCTCATTCTCGAAAACCAACAACGACCAAGCACTCAAACCTGAGGCTAAACGCCAGTTTTCGTTCTCCCAAGACTACGGCTCTTATGTAATGGAAAACATCTTATTTAAGATATCCTTCCCCGCAGAGTTCCATGCCCAGACCGCAGCGGAAGCTTCGGTTATTTTACATCCTCAGGTGAAGTCTCGCTTAGCGGATATTGAGAAGATAGTAATTCGTACCCACGAATCGGCAATTCGTATTATTTCAAAAACAGGTGCGCTTGCCAACGCTGCCGACCGCGACCATTGCCTGCAATACATGATTGCTGTTCCGTTAGTGTTTGGGAATTTGACCGCCGACCATTATGAAGACGATTTTCACCATGCACACCCCATCATCGATGAACTGCGCGATAAAATGGAAGTTCTCGAAGAGAAACGCTTTACGACAGAGTATTTAGAAGCGGACAAACGCGCTATCCCTAATGCGATCCGGGTTTTTTTTAAAGATGGCAGTAGCACAGCAGAAGTGGTTGTAGAATATCCAGTGGGTCATCGCCGTCGCCGTGAAGAAGGTATTCCGCTATTAGAGCAAAAATTCAAATCCAACTTAGCATCACGTTTTCCACCCCAGCAGTGCCAAACGATCTTCGCTCTTTTTAAGGATCAGGGCACGCTCGATATTACGCCAGTAAACCGCTTTATGGATTTATTTGTTATAGGCTGAGTTTCGGCATGAGTATATTTTATCCAGACACGTGCATTGCAACATAGGTGTTCATGTTGTTAGGCTTAGTAATACGCGATAACTTTACTAGCCAATAATTAACGCAACGTAACTATTAGGATCTTATATGAATGATCAAAATGAACACGGTATCGCAAACTTTGCGGCCTTAAAAACCTCCATAGTAAATGGTGAAAAGCAGTCGGTAAAAGAGTTATTGGGAAACCAAGCGATGCAAGAACTTGAAAAAAGCTATCTGGTTGACTTGGCTAAGCTAAGTAATAATAGCGCTATTATAAAGCTAATTGAGGCTGTTCCTGTGAAAAATAGATAAGGGATGCTTACACTTTATCTGAATAACTGTCAGAGAAGTGCTGCACACCATAGTGTCTAGCCAATTGTCCTATTATGGCTAGGCACACGAGAGGCTCGCACCGAAACATGAGGACATAAGCATATTTCATATAGGTTTCAAACAAATTAATGGAATTTGTATCCATGATTTGTTGGTCTGAATGGGATACATAACAAAATTGCATCATCTTTACTGGCTTCTGCATTAGCTTGTAACAGAGAGGGTATTTATACTGGAGGTTATAGACACTCTAGGAAATAACCATGCACCCAGCTCTCAACTCCGTTGCAACAGCACAAGAGACTGCACCCCAGATTTTTGCTTCACAGACTCAACGTAAGTTGGCCCTGAGAGAATCTTTGTCTTTAGAATAACGAATATTAATAGTTAAATTATTTCAATCCTCAGATTGGAGAATTACGTACGAAACAACGTGAGTTAAAATTTTTGTCAATTTAATCATTATGATGAATATTGTCTCAATAGGTTATGCACAGAACCAAGAGACGAAAGATAGTCAAGAAGCCCAAGCTGATTTAACAATCGAAAGAATTATCGTTACCGCTCAACGAAAAGAACAAAGTATTCAAAATACTCCTGTGGCAATTTCAGCGCTTGGCCCCGATGATATTGAAAAAATGCAAATTGATAATGCCAAAGACCTGAGCCAAGTGATGCCAAATGTACTAATCAAACCGGTCAAGGGCGGTAGCGCTGGTATTACCGCGTCAATAAGCGGAGGTAGTGTTAGCGATGGAGCCAATTTGACCTCTGAGGCAGAAGTAGGTGTTTACATAGATGATGTTTATCAACCTCGCTCGGCCGAAGCATTAAAGATAATTTCTCGCATACCCGATGAAATGTTCCGATTAAAGAACGAAGTAAGCATAGGACGCTGGAACGAAATATATGATAAATTTACAGCAAGTGAGCCACTAAGTGATGATCAAAAACTTCGAAGCGGAATCTCTGGTCTGGTTCGCGAACGCGATGGAGGTCGGCAGTACAATGCAACTCAAGATAAAGAGGTGGGGGTCGAAGATTACAAGGGTTTTCAGACAGACTTGTACTATGAAGGTGATACCTTTACAGCACGCTGTAAAAATTTCTTTACCGATTATACCAGCGATGGCACCTACGCCTCTGCAGTAGATCCTTTCCAATTAGATAATCCGTATCACGAGCTCTCTTTCACGTCAGGCGAAATAGATAAGGTTCTGTCTCCTTTTTAGTCTTATACTATTAACAAGTAATACGGCACCAGCATTCATTTGATCGATGCCGAAGGCTATACAGAACTATTTGAGCGTGACTCAGCGAGTGAGCAAAAAAGTTTTACTCAAGAATTACAATTGCAAGGAGATGCTTTCAACAATAGTGTGAGCTAAATCGCAGGTTTGTATTATTTCCGCGAGACGGGTCAACAAGTGCTGAATTCTACTATTTTTTTTACGCCTTCTTACACCGATTTCGATATAGCAACCGATAGCTATGCGGCATTTGGTCAGGTCAATATAAATATAACAGACAAGATAAGTTCACAAAGTTCACGCCTAAGTTCGGAATAAATTATCAGGCTTTTTTAACGATTACACTAATCTGCAGCAACAGACACTTGAGCAATGAAAAGTATTGGTTTACTGGATTCGGTTTTAGCTTAGTACAAGCTCGCTTTATAGCTGACCCAATGACATGGCGATTGAGTGTATCTTATAAGTTATAGACGTTAGCCTGTGCTCACCGCCTATATTACTAGTCCTTGAATCAATAAACTATAAGCCGACAATCTAGCAGGCCTAAACACATCGTTAGTTTAGTCTTTCTTAGTGATTACCAACTCTATTTTCTTACTTTCGCCAGCAAACCACTTTTGCAAATAAATGCTACCAATCAAGGGAGGCATGCCATCTTCAGGTACCTCTTTATACCGCACGCTATTTTTATTTTGCTTTTCAAACTCAAATTTCACTTTCTTTTCAGACATTTTTTCTCTAATTCTTTCATATTAATAAGCTGATATTATAACCTAAAATGACAACGTAATTAATTTACCTATGCTTATGGCTTGCACTCTATAGCAGGAATATCAAAATAATCATCCTGGGACATATCCTTTAATTTTAACAATTTTGATTTACGCGCCTGTCTTTGCTCTACACTTTCACCGAAAACACCTTGATGCTCAACTTCGATCATCGTGCGTACCTCTTCTGCCGACATAAGGTTCAACATTCGAGTTGCATGCAAAAGCCCTTCAGTGCGATACTTTTGTTTGTCGTCTGGCTTTCTCGATTTGTATTATTTAAGCTTTTTAAAAGCTCGCTTCTACAAGAATATAAAAAGTAGCTTTGAAAATAGTATCTGCGTTAAGAAAATATATTTTTATCCTTCACGTAAATATCTCAAAGCTACACTTTTTCAACCTGCGGTAAATTCACCAGCGATTACTCTTTTATTGGTAACGCAGGCAACTGACTCTTAGCCACCAATTCATTAAACGCCGTCACTTCCGTTTTCTGAATTTCGCTCAGTTTTTCTAGCTGAACATCAATTTTTGCGTATATCTCTTTACTCAACTCAAGCACTTGATCCGTCGGCGGATAATCACCCACTCCAACCTGCGACTTCACGCCCATTAAGGAATTCAATAATCGACCCGGAAAGTTTAAAGGGTCTTGGTTGCTTTGATTCTTAGTTTGGTACAGTGCCTCTTCCACACTACTTAAGCTAAGTTTCAAGGCTTTTCCTGCATCAATTAATGCCTTCTCATTTTCTTTCTCTGGGTCGAGAGAACCTGTGAACTGTTTAATTTTTGCGTAATAGTCTCTGATTTCCTTGATGCTTGCGGTCACTTGATTAATTTTATCATTGGCCTGCATAAGAAAATCGAGTTGCGCTTTAAAGTCAGCTTGGGTCGTGGCCATCCGCGGGTCTTTTTGAATACTAAACGCAACAGTCTGCGTTAACTCGCCGAGCTTGAACTCTGCTGTATAGTCTCCGGGGATAGCTTTTGCACCTTCGACACCGCCAGCCCAAACGATCATTCCCTCAAAGTCTTTGGCTTTCTCGTATTGCATATCCCATACAAAGCGGTTGTAACCCTTATCTAATTCGAATTTTTCATTCGACTCTTTGCTGTCTGTTGAAAATGATTTAACTGTGTTTTTTGCTGAATCATAAATGGTAAGGCTCAGAACCTCAGCGTTTTTATCCGACACATCGTTTTTATCCGACACATCGTTGGCTGATTTTTTCTTAACAGCACTATCCGCATCTTTAGTTCCCTCATCGCCATCATTTTCTTCATTAGCATGCTTGGGCTTATCTTTTACCAATAAATCGAAAATAACCCCATTCGGCGCATTCATCCCCGCATTGCCAGGCTCATCACTAACACGCCCCTCTAAACGGTAAGAAGTGCCCGGCGTATAAACATGCATCAGTTCATCTTCATGTCTACGCTGATACTGTTGAAGCCAGCTGGTATCGTCTAATAGCCAGAACGACCGTCCTTGGGTTGCGATAATCAAATCATCATCTTTCAGTGCGATATCAGTGATTGGAACGATCGGTAGGTTCTGTTGAAAACTTTGCCAATTTTTACCGTCATCCAAAGACAAATATAGCCCGCTTTCGGTGCCAGCCCACAACATTCCTTTGCGTTTAGTATCGGCTCTAATCACCCGGGTGAAATGTGTTTTGGGAATACCGTCGACTATTTTTTTCCAACTACGTCCATAGTTCTCTGTCTTGTATAAATACGGCTTGAAATCATCAGATTTATAACGCGTTCCGGCGACATACAAGCCACCTTTGTTGAATGGGTCGATTTCGATACTGTTGATTTGAGTCCACTCAGGCAGGCCGCTAGGTGTTACATCGTTCCAGTTTTCTCCATTGTCGCGTGAAACATGGATCATGCCGTCATCACTTCCCGCCCATAAAACGCCTTTCTCATGATAAGACTCAACAGCAGCAAAAATAGTCGAATAATACTCGACCGATGTATTGTCTTGGGTAATCGGTCCGCCAGAAGAACCCTGTTTAGATTTATCGTTTCTGGTCAAGTCAGGACTTATTTTTTGCCAGCTTTGACCTTCGTTAGTGCTCTTGAACAAGTGATTAGCCGCGGTATAAAGTACGCTAGAGTCGTGCGGACTAAAAAAAATAGGGAAATTCCACTGGAAGCGATACTTCAATGACTCCGCTCCCTTGCCCATTGGATTGTCAGGCCAAACATCAATTAAACGCACTGAATCCGTATTGTGGTCTACTCTAGTCAAATAGCCGTCATAAGAGCCACCATAAACAATCTCAGGATTTTCTGGGTTGGGCGCTATATGTCCACTTTCCCCACCAGCAGTACTTTCCCAGTTGTCCTCGGTTATCGAGCGGCCAGACGAACGATGGTCAATTCTTACCGTTGAGTTGTCTTGTTGCGCACCGTAAATTCGATATGGGAAGTGATTGTCCGTTGTCACTCTATAAAACTGAGCAGTGGGTTGATTCATGTAGGTTGAAAAAGAAGCGCCACCGTTTAGAGTCACTTGCGCGCCGCCATCATCGCCTATAACCATGACTTCAGGGTTGCTCGGATTAATCCATAAATCATGGTGATCGCCGTGCGGTGTCTGAATACTAGTAAAGCTCTTGCCACCATCTTTAGATTTCCAAAAATCCACATTCAGTACAAAAACAGAATCGGCATCGGTTGGGTGAGCATATAACCGCGTGTAGTACCAAGCACGTTGACGTAATTTTCGTTCTTCATTAATTCTGGTCCATGTTTTACCCGCATCGTCAGAGCGAAACAGGCCACCTTCGTCGGCCTCAATCATCGCCCATACGCGATCGCTATTGGCCGCAGACACCGTCACACCGTTAATGCCAATAGTGCCTTTAGGCATGCCTTCATTCTCAATCAAGTTAGTCCACGTATCACCACCATCGCTACTCTTCCAAAGCGCTGAACCGGGTCCACCACTATTTAAACTGTACGGAGTGCGAATGACTCGCCATGAACTTGCATACAGAACCCGAGAGTTATTAGGGTCCATAATTAAATCAACAAAACCAACTTCATCGTTTACATAAAGTACTTTTTCCCACGTAGTACCGCCGTCCTTTGAACGAAAAATACCGCGTTGCTCATTTGGACCCGATAGGTGACCCATCGATGCCACATAAACGAGGTCTGGGTTTTTAGGATGAATACGTATTCGCGGAATCCGGTGACTATCAGCTAAACCAGATGCGCTCCATGTCTTGCCTTTGTCGAGCGATTTCCACATGCCATAACCATGTGACACATTGCCGCGAACTGTTTTTTCACCACCACCCACATAAATAATATTGGGGTCCCATTCGCTCACGGCCACTGCGCCGACCGAACCACCAAAAAAGCCATCGGTAATATTTTCCCAGTTGCCGCCATTATCCTCTGTACGCCAAACACCACCACCGGCCGCACCAAAATAGAAGGTATTTGGTGAATCAATAACACCGGTTACAGCCGCCGAACGTCCCCCTCGAAAAGGACCAATAGAACGAAATTCAGCTTTTTCAACAAGCTCTGTATCCACAGGCTGCTTACTCGATGATTTAGCCATTGCAGGCGCATTAACTAGTTGTAAGACCAATAAAAGGAATGAGGTAACGACCAATATCCATTTAATGGAGTATTGCTTGGAGGACGACGACAATGACATTTGGAACTCCCTGTAGCTTTAAAAGCGTTTTTATTTTTAGTTTAGTTTTATATTAACCATTTTTTATACGCTTTTGTTGACTGTTTTACAATCCCATCATTTTTATTCGCTGTTTTTTAGGTTTTAGGCCGGATGAAACCATTAACTCCATAATTTTCAAATTGTTGATATGCAGCTCGCTCAACTAATGCTGAATTCATTCCCAATAATTTAAAACTCATGTGCTCGTACTTCTTACCAAACGTATGCCAAAGCTAGTAGTATGGCAATTAAGTTTACAAGGCAGATTATTTTAAGGATTTTAGAGCGAAGCAAATGGTAATAAAAAAGGTGCCAATAACGGCACCTTAATAATGATTGCACATATTCAACATAAACAGCAAACGCTATTATGCAAATCGTACTTTGAATTACTTAAAACTGATAAGTAGCTTGAACGTACGCAAACCTGCCCTGCGCATTATGCGTACCTGACGCGTAACCCGTCCATGAATTATAACTAAACGGTGGCTCTTCATTAAACAAGTTTGTTACGCCTAATGTTAGGGTCGTATCCTCTATACCGGCATAGTTAACAACCGTATCAACCGTTATCATAGCATCGATATCAGGTGCTATAGTCCCGTCGGTTCTGGTCCGCACAGGAGCATCTTCTTCAAACTCGCCAATATAGTTGATAGCAAAGTTTGCACTCCAGTCATCTTTTACCCAAGACCCAGAAGTTGTCCAGCGAACTTGCGGCTGTTCAAAACCTCCTTCTTGCGTATCTATGCGGCCACCAGTGCGGATATCTTCGTAGTTCAGTACATAGTTTAAGACGTAGTTTAATTTGAAGTCACCCATTTCTGATGACATTCTATAGCCTATATCAAAGTCTAAACCCGATGTTTTAAGGTCAAATAAGTTCTCAAAACGGTCAAAAATAACCTCTACTTGTCCCGGGTCACCGGCTACACCTGTATTCAAGCGCTGAACAACAGCAGGATTTCCACCTTGCGTCGTAAATACGAACTGAGTGTCTTTACCAATTACATTTTCAATATCATAATTATAATAGTCTAACGAAAAATCAATGTTATCTGTAACTTCGTAAATAACCCCTAAATTGTAGCTCTTAGATTCTTCTGGTCCTAAGTCAGGGTTACCTGCCAATTGTGCGGTGTATTCAAAAAGTTCACAGGCTTGGTCGACATTACCTATAGCTGCACATCGCACCGTATCCACTAAACTAGGAGATTCGTCTGTTACACCTAAACCAATCTGACTCAAAGAAGGCGCGCGAAACGCGGTTCCATAGGAGCCTCGTATCGACAGTTTATCTATTGGTGTCCAAATAAAGGCGACTTTAGGATCAGTAGTGGTACCAAAATCACTGTAGTCTTCGTGACGAACGGCTACTTGAATATTGAGTGTTTCAGTAACCGGTATTGCAAGCTCAGCGAAAATAGACGTATTATCGCGGGCACCATTTGCCTGTGTTGCTTCTGTACCGAAAACGTCACCACGAAGGAATTGGTCGTCTGGGTTATCGCTAATCGTTTCTTCGCGATATTCAGCGCCCACAGCCAGCATTATTTCGCCCGCTGACATTCTCATTATCGGACCCGATATTTTACCATCAAAAGACTTGCTGGTAGACTTACCATATCGAGTAGTTTGAGTTTCTATAAAATCAAGAGCTTCTTGACTGTTAGATGATGGCTCAAACGGATTCCATAAACCGCTGTCTATAGCTTCTTGAGTTCGACGAGAGTTTGGAAAACCATTTACCCCACGTTCAATCGAGTCACTTTTTATATAACTATAAGCCGCTTCCCAGTCCCATTCAGAAAATTCACCCTGCAAGCCGAGTACGCTGCGATAATAATCTGAATCTACGCGCTTCTCACGGTCACCAATCTCAACTAAACGACGACGCATAGTCAAATCTTGCTGGTAAAATTCACTTGAAGGGTCATCCGCAAATGGATGATTTATATTGTCGGCGGACATAAACAACTCATTAAAGCTTGGGCTGGCAGCCCCTCTTATAGTGGTTTTTGAATTTTGTCCATTTAACTCAACAAACGCTCGCAGTGTATCGTTAATTTCAAATTTACCCATGTACATAAAGCTAACACGCTCAGATGCAGGTACGGTAGAGCCCATTGGTCCATAGTCGTAACGACATAAAGTACCTACAATGTCTTCGGCCGGACAAACATCATTACCAAAGGTGTCAGGTGTACGAATAGAGTTATTTGAGGCAAGCGCGATAGTGCCAGGGTAACCTGACGAACTTCTACCATCTGTGGCGTAAGGGTCATTGGGTCTCAACGCAGTTTGGTTGGCAGAGCTAGTATAGTATCTGTCAGCGTTAAGTATCTCTTCGCGATCAAAATAATCCAGTACAAATGTATGACTGGATTTGTCTGAACTACTGCCAAACAACAGGCTTGTGTTTGTTTCTTTGCCGCCGCCGTCGGCTGTATCGCCAATTCTTGCAGTGGCTTCCATTCCATTATAATCATCTTTTAATATAATGTTAATAACGCCTGCGATTGCGTCGGAACCATAGGTAGCAGATGCACCATCTTTTAAGATATCTACGCGTTTAATGGCAGCTAATGGAATATTATTAATATCGACGAAGGCCGTTTCTATTTCATTTGCAAAAGGGGAAACCGAAATGCGACGTCCATTGACAAGTATAAGCGTGGAATCTGCGCCCAAACCTCGTAATGATACACTTGAACCCCCGTTACCTGTTCCATCACTGCTGTTGCCTTGTGTAGAAAAAGTACCTTGACCCGCCATTGGCAGCTTGGTGAATAAGCCGATTAAGTCAGTCACACCTGTGTCACTAATATCTTTAGCAGATAAAGAGGTGAGAGGTGAAGGGCCTTCCATATCCGTTCTTTTTATATGCGAACCTGTGACTTGTATTCGCTCAAGCTTACTGGTTTCGTCGGACTGTGCATGCACAGTCAAACTGCTCGCAATTGCAGTAGCTAATAAGGTGAATTTTAGTATGTGATGTTTCATTATTATCCCTAATTATTTTCTTATAAAAATTTTTTTGTAAAATGTTAATTGTGTCTTTAATTTTATTTAAGTGGCTTATCAAATTAAATATTTACTGACGTAATTTTATTTAGTCGACATCGCCATGAAAAAAGATACCATAAAAACTTATAAAATCTCAATAAAAAACAATGATTTAATGCAGCTAGTTGTGTTTCATGGTAGTTTATTGTTAACAAAATTGGTATTTTTTGCAATGCTGGATTTAACATTCCCTCTTTGAAGCATGCGGTAACCTCTACTAAGATTCAGAAATATGTCATGATAGCAGTGCCCCGATGTTCACCAAATTGCGCTCAGAAGTGACCGACAGGAGTTGCTACCCAAAGTAGTGTTCTAAAACGAAGTCGAGTCCGCATGTCGCCTTGTAACACTAAGTATTAGCCCAATAAATCATCAAATAACGTTGGAGAATTGAAAGTTGAACGGAAAGGAAAAAATTCAGAATAAGCCAATAACGGATACAGTGACGACACTCGAAGATCTTGCAAAACTAGCAAACTACTCGCTGATGGATACCCTCACCTGTGACCCTGATGCGAAAGCAAACGGCGTAGACCACGAACCGCGACAAGTCTTCAGCGGCCATTATGTTCCCGTCAAACCGACGCCAATTGGTGAGCCCGAGTATGTAGTTCATAGCAAAGACTTTTTTCGTGAGCTTGGTTTCGCCGACAGCATGGCGCAATCGCCAGACTTCGTTAAGATGTTCTCCGGCGATATTTCAGAGGTTCCGGAGACGATGCGCAACGTCGGTTGGGCGACTGGCTACGCACTCTCTATCTACGGCACCGAATATATCCAGCAGTGTCCATTCCAAACCGGCAACGGATACGGAGACGGTCGGGCCATTTCGGTACTTGAGGCCGTTATCAGTGGTCGACGTTGGGAAATGCAGCTAAAAGGCGCTGGCCGAACGCCATACTGCCGTGGGGCGGACGGTCGTGCTGTGCTTCGTTCGAGTATTAGGGAGTTTTTAGCACAGGAGCATATGCATTCGCTTGGAGTGCCAACGTCACGCTCGCTAAGTTTATACGTTTCCAAAACACAGAAGGTCAAACGGCCTTGGTACTCTGAAGGTTCGCGCTCTAAGGATCCTGACATGCTTATATCAGAGCCAGTTGCTATATCAACACGTGTGGCACCTTCGTTCATTCGAGTTGGTCAAGTAGAGCTCTTTGCTCGCCGTGCGCGCAGGGATGAGCATCCGAAAGCGATGGAGGAGCTTGAGAAGCTTGTGTTGCACTTGATTGATCGTGAGTACAGTGACCTCATCGACTGCAATTTACCTATCGCTGAAAAAGTACTGCTACTAGCTAACGAATTCTGCGGTCGCCTAACATCGCTGATGGCAAATTGGATCCGCGTCGGCTTCTGCCAGGGCAACTTCAACAGTGACAATTGCGCTGCGGGTGGCTTCACACTCGATTACGGTCCATTTGGTTTCATGGATGTGTTCAATGGGCAATACCAGTCATGGACTGGCGGCGGACAGCATTTTTCATTCCTAAACCAGCCAGTAGCAGCGCAGCGTAATTTTGAGATGTTTTGTGCTGCACTGCGGCCTTTGCTAGCATCGAATCAGAACTATCTGCTAAAGCTTGATGAAATTCAAGGCGGCTTTTCAGCAGTGATGCAAGACCAAATAGAGAACATGTGGGCTGCAAAACTTGGACTTGAGACTTTTCACCCAGCGCTGTTCAGTGAGCTCGAAACGCTCATGACACAAACGCCTGTCGATTACACCATCTTCTTTCGCGAACTTTCAGCGTTACCTGACGATATTAGCCTACTTAAAAAAAGTTTCTACAGGGAGTCTGAAGGAATGGAGCAACGCTGGTCACAGTGGCTCACAACATGGAAATCGCTTATCGATAGCACTCATATGACATCACCTATGACCCGCGATGAGCTATCTACGCAGATGAAACTTGTTAATCCCAAATACAGTTTGAGAGAGTGGTTTGTTGTGCCCGCATATCAGCAAGCGAGCGCAGGAAATTACGCTCTAGTTCGAGAACTGCAAGAGGTTATGACACACCCTTACGCAGAACAATCGAAAGACGTGGAGGAGAAGTATTATAGGCTGAAACCGTCTAAGCTTTTTGCGCTTGGTGGATTGTCGCATTACAGTTGTTCATCGTGATGTTTAGAAGACGCTTCAGCTAGAGACGCAGGTGAGCGGGCTGCCTACCCGCCGTTTGTTTTACCAGCATCAGACGCATAGCGACCTAATTGGTGAACACCCCATGTAGTCGAAATGACTACCAAAGCGCCTACGGCTTGATGCAACACCGCAAAGTATATGTTTACGCCAGTCAATACAGTAGCAATACCCAACAACATCTGAGCACTGTATGCACTATGAATTGCTATCGATGCTTTTTTGGATTGTGCGTGAATACGCCACGCTAAAACAATCAGAAAAATAACCGTTACCCAGGCCCACGAGCGGTGAATAAAGTGGATAACAATGGGATCATTATTAAGCAGTGCCCACAAATTAGCACTCCAATCTATTGTTGACGGTATAAGAGAACCATACATCAACGGCCAAGTACTAGAAACATAGCCCGCATTCAGACCCGCTGTATAAGCCCCAAATAACAATTGTACAAACAAAACAATAAAGACTAAAAGACCAAAAACAGTCAGCTTTGATTTTCTACTTTGACCGCTACCGAGTTGCCTAAGATCCAACGCTGTCCACACAAGTGCTCCAAGAATAAGAAGTGCTGTGAGCAAATGTGTCGCCAGACGAAAATGGCTAACATCGGTTCGCTGGGTTAAACCGGAAGTCACCATCCACCAACCAATCACGCCCTGCATGCCGCCTAACACAAGGAGTGCAGTAAGTCGCAAAGCATAGCCATCAGGTATCACTCGTTTAAATGCAAACCAAGCAAGCGGCAGAGCAAAAGCAAGGCCAATCAGTCGCCCCCATAAGCGGTGAACCCATTCCCAAAAATAGATGAACTTGAAATCTACCAAGGTCATCCCTGCGGGGCCATTTATCTGGATATATTCGGGAATTAACTTGTATTTCTCAAACTCTGATAACCATGCTGCTTCGGTCAGGGGCAGTAAAGCACCAGTTATGAGCTTCCACTCAGTAATTGACAGTCCTGATTCGGTAAGTCGGGTAATACCGCCAACAACGACCATGATGAAAACCATAAACGCGACGAAATAAAGCCAGTTGGAAATAGCTATCGGTTGCGGGACACTCTTATTTTTAACGGAAAAACTCATATTAAAGATTTCTTATTTAGATTTATCACCCAAGCAGGTGCTTCGATTAAATCAGTGGTAATGGCAACTCGAAATACATTGCGACGTTTCAACTCTTGGACTACTTTCATTAGATTTTAGTTTCCAGCTCTAACGAGGCAATTTTTGATTGGCCTTGATGTTGAAAACTTGTATTCTCGTTGACGACATAAATGAGCTTGACTGAAAAGCAATAGATAACGTTATCGCACCCTAAGAAGACCTAAGTTAATTAGGATAAACCACATTGCTGTAGTGCGCAATACTATCTGATTTTGTTGATAATAATATGAAAAAATCTTTATCTTTTGACTGGCAACGAAGTGCATTGAGCAATACGAACTTAACTAAAAATATTGCTCAATACTTTGCTGTACACTTAGCGCTGACATTTCCCCCGCATGACTGTGCACTAATGCCCCGTTGGCGTCAAAGAATAGCGTGACCGGTAAACTAAAAACACCCTTATTCGTTGCTATTTCTCCTCGGCTATCTATTAACACATGTGCAAGATTTAATCCTTCTTCCTGCAAGAACTGCTGCACAGTTTCGCTTGACTCGCGCTGATTTAGTGCGATGAACGTCACATCACTATAACGTTGCTCAGCCTCTTCTAATACTGGCATTAAGCGTCGACAAGAGGTGCACGAACTAGCCCAGAGGTTAACGACGGTAGGCCGCTGCTGGCTGATGTCGGTTATTTTCACTCCTTCACCATCCAATTGCATAAAGATACTGTCTGGCAGTCCAGTATGTGAGCGGGCTAAAGCGATAACCAAACTAAAGACCGCGTATATGCTGAGCATAGTTACCCCACCAGAAAGCAATGCCCTTGGCGCGTTCCCTTTATTTTTTATTATGGCTATAAGCGATACTAACAAGCCAATAGAGACACTAATTAAAATCAATAATGGCGATATAGATATAGCAACAGGACCCAGGTTAATAGATATTAGCAAAGAACTCTCTCCCCCTGCCTTGATGACTGAAGGTTAAGTCTATTTTAGCTTGTATACGCTTGGCTAATTCAGCCTCACTCACGTGCAGCATAAGCTTGGCGCTAATAAGGAAAGAATAAAGTACACCTTTGTGCGAAATGAAGCTTATAAAAGCGGAAGTCGCTGATCAATCATCTGGCCTGCATGGCAATAAAATCTCACTCAAATACGAATTATCTACTCAGCTTGACGATTGATTATTTTATCCAAACACCCGATTTGTTATTTTTGTAACCCAGAGCCAGATAAGCAGCATCTACTAAGCTTTGACCGCGCTTATTGAGTAACAAGCCGTTGCCCATTTGTGTCATAGTATAGCTGAATGCCAAACCACATTCGGGATCAGCAAAACCGATGGACCCACCTGCTCCGACGTGACCAAAAGCTTGATCGCCAAGAATGACTGACTGCCGATTTGCCTTAGACCGCAACTGACGATTATCCACAGACTTCATAAACCCCGGACCAAAACGTGTGGGCATTAGTAGCGTAAAGTCTTGTTGTGTTGCGGTAGTGACCATGCTCATACTTTTCAGACGTTCGCGCGAAACAAGACTGCCGTCATTTTTAGCTAAAGGTTCATACATAGCAACCTGACCTCGCGCATTGGAAATTCCTCCTGCTCCGCCGATCTCTGCGCGGTAGGCCTCTGGTTCATCTGCTTTCCACCCGCCGTTGTTAAAAAACGACAGAGCTTGAACAGACGTAGGATCGGTCATAAGTTTCGCGCCGAAAGCGGGGATTAGTTCGTCTGATTTAGGCAAATACGGGATTATTTGAGCAATAGTGCGATCAAAGTTGTCTGGAATACCAATCCAAAAATCGGCCCCAGTAGGCTCTGCCACTTCATCAGCGAAGAAGGTACCCAGTGATTTCCCAGATACTCTTCGAACGAGTTCGCCAACGGTCCAGCCAAAGCTCACCATATGATAACCATTGCGAGTGCCAGGTTCCCAGAATGGTATTTCATCTTCCAATCGCGAAATCATGTAGTCCCAATCATAAAAACCGCCCGGCTTTATAGGCTCACGAAATGCGGGCACTCCACTTTCATGATTCAGCATCATCGCCACTGTTGTGTTGTGCTTGCCGTGCTTTCCATACTCAGGCCAGTATTCGGTAACTAGCGCGTTTATGTCGAGCAGTCCCCTATCAATTAAAATATGAGCACACAGAGCGGTAGCCGCTTTAGTGCATGAAAATACAGTTGATACCGTGTCTCGTTCCCAAGGCGTATCTGTTTCTCTGTTGGCAAAACCTCCCCACAAATCCACCATCGTTTCACCGTTCACACTGAGGCAAACCGAGGCACCAGACTCACCTCTCTTGGAGAAGTTACGTTCAAACTCAGACTGTAACTCGGCAAAAATTGGGTCGCACTGACCCTTTACTGATATGGGCATTAATTGTCTCAATAAATCTAGTTACAGAAAAATAAAAATCTTATATGAAGCATTAAACCTTGATAAGCAAGCCTCAAGCAAGTAATCGGTTGCTAAAGACATCAATCCTTCCAAGAATAGAAGTCAGCCACATCAGTGGCTAATTTTGAACCTAAATTAGAGTCCCTTTCTTAAGATAAAATCTTGAGCCTGCTTTACTCGGCGCTATTTTATCACCATTTTATTTGTTTACATCAAATATACACACTTGCCAACCAGATTTGATTAATGCGTTAGCGCTGGCGTGACCAAGCCCTGAACTTCTACCTGTAACTACTGCTAATAAGTGTATTAACGTCATATTCAGTCCTTCTTTTATTACTTGATTCAGTTTTACTTTTTCAAGCAAGTATTACCATCGAACACATAATCACTTTCGTCTATATTTCTAGTCATTCGCCAGAAATCATCATTCCTCCATGGCGTAATAGCAACTACACGACCTCTTTTATTGCGATACCAGTTCGTTGTACCCTTGTGTGTCCAAATCATTTTAGCGTGCGCACTGTCCACCTTTTCATTATAATCTTCGAAGACATCATGACGAACCTCAATTGTATCACTATGATTTTCAAACATTTTTTCCAGTAGTAATAATACATAGTTTATTTGTCGCTCCACCACCGGAATAATGCTTCCTCCATGACCAAGCCCAGTGTTAGGCCCCAGTAAGACAAACATATTCGGGAAGTCAGGTACCAATGTACCCATGTAAGCTTTAGGGTTATCAGTGTCCCAAACGTCCTTCAAATGCTGTCCTTTAGAACCGATGACATCGAGCGATGATAATATCTCAGTGCTCTTAAACCCTGTTGCCATGATTAACACATCAGCATCAAAATTTTCGCCGTTGTCAGCCACAAGTGTTGAACCGTTTACTTCTTTTAGTCTCTCAGGAACTAGCCTGACATGAGGCTTGGCAACCGTGCGATACCATCCATTATCTAGCAGAATTCTTTTACCATAGGGCGGATAATCCGGAACAACGTCTTTAAGCAGATCTTGTCTATCACCTAATTCGTTTTTAATATAACTGAGGAAAATGTCACGATGACGGTCATTCGTAGCATTAATGGAGCGCTTTTTATCTGTCCAGTCTGGGTCTCGTTGCAAGGCTCCATGCAGACGGTCGTTAAATGTCCATGCAAGGCGCTGACGATACCACGCTTGGTAAAGCGGTACTTCCTTCAATAAAAAACGTATATCTTCCGGAACCTGCTGCTGAAACTGCGGGAAAGGCGCTGCCCATTGCTTAGAGCGAGCAAAAATCGTCAAATTTTTCACTTTGTCGACTATTGCGGGAGCCACCTGCATAGCACTTGCTCCATTCCCTACAATAGCCACCTTCTTATCGGTTAAATCCAAGTCACGGGGCCACTGAGCAGTGTGACAGGTGGTACCTGTAAAGGTTTCTAGTCCTGGAATATCTGGAACGAAAGGTACGCTCAACAAACCAACCGCACTTAGTATTACATTACCTATCAGAGTTTCTTGTTGTCCGTCGGCCCCAACTATTGTTACATGCCACTTGTTGGTATCGGTTTCGAATTTTGCTTCAAGCACCGTTGTTTCGAAGTGTGTATTTTTAGTTAATTGATAATCCATAGCCACCGCTTCTATATAAGCGATAATTTCACCTTGTAAGGCAAAGTAACGAGTCCAATCATTAGGTGCAAAGGAAAAGGAATATAAGTGATTTGGCGTATCAACACCTGCAGCCGGATACTGGTTATCTTTCCATGTTCCACCAAATCCAGCATTTTTTTCGATTATAGTGAAGTCAATACCGTATTCTTGAAGCCTAATTCCAGCGCATATACCGGATACTCCTCCGCCGATAATAATGGCTTTAAAATCCTCGGGAACGTGCCCTGAAAAAGTCCGCCCATTTTTATGCGGAATAGATGGCGACAATTCTGCTGCAATGATCTCTCCATAATTTTCTGGCACGGTCTCCCCTGTCGATATACTAATCATTCGAGTTAATAAATCGGCGGAAGGTTCAGGGATAGCAATGGGCTTACCCTTTTTCCATGCAATCACTGCATCCGCAGCGGCGCCGCGAACTTCTATTTGAATATCTTCGGGCAAACCACCACTGTCATTATCGTCCAAACCGCGAGCGCGCATTGGCATATAAGGTGGAGACAACCAATTTTTTTCACCGGTCAATTGAACCAACAGCATTATCAAAGTAGGAATATTAGCTATCGAGATTGCTTTGCGAAGTCGTTTTTCTAATTCAGGATCTATCTGATTATTTATAGGGTCTGACATTACTGGATCCTTACAAAAAATAGGCTGCTGCGAGCAGTAAACACGCAGCAGCAGGAAAGTTAAAAATTCATATCAAAAGTCACGCCAAATGTCCTTGGCGGTCGAAGCGAACCAACACGCGAAAAACTATATAATGGCGCAGCGGTAATATTATTCGCTACAACGTACTCGTCAGTCAGATTACGAGCCCACAAAGCAATAGACCAGTCATCATTTTTAGGAGTAAATGTCATACTTGCATTAACGTTAATAAAACCTTCTTGAAAAGCATCACGATTATTAAACTCAGTGAAATAAACATCATCCTGATAATTAGCACCTATAGAGAGATCCATCTGGCCTGAGTCTCCCAAATCTAGATAGTAATCAGCAAAAATAGCCACTGTATATTCAGGCGCGTTTGGTAACTGATTACCTGATAGATCACTTATATTAGGATCTGTAGGACACGTCGGAAACTGCTTTCTTGATGGAACTCCAGCAGCATAGTAGCCATTACAGAAATCTGTAAATTCAGTGCTCAAATACGTTGCAAAAGCACGAACTGAAAGGTTTTCAGTTACAGCAAAAGCAGCATCAAGCTCTATGCCCCATATTTCTGCGGAGGCAGCGTTTATAGTTTCGACAAGACTGGCAGCATTAACAAATCCAACCTGCAAGTCAGAATAATCATAGAAGAAAGCAGCACCATTTAAGACGATACCGGTTTCTTTATCATGCAGTTTGAAGCCTGTTTCGTAACTCCAGATAAATTCGGGTTCAATTACAGGATTCACACTACCAATATTGATGACGCCGCTTTTGAAGCCTCTGGTAATTCCAGCATATAACATCAAGTCGTCGCTAAAATCATATTCCAACATCAATTTGGGGGTTATAGCATTCCAACTTTCTGTTTTATTCGTATCTACAAACGTGTTAAATGCGGAGAAGGTAAAGTCGCCTTTTCCTTCACGTTTTTCGTAATTATAGCGTCCACCCGCTGTTACACGGAATTCCGGCGTCACTGCCAAAGTCGCTTCAAAGAATACGCCCACGGCGTCTGTAGTTACAGAACCATTTTGACGAAAAATTCCGTCTGGAATAACACCGGGAGGTTGACCGAAAATAATGGTACCTAGATTATTTAAACGCACGAGCACCTCGCCATCGAGCTCTTCATAGACATAAGAAGCGCCACCAAGAAATGACCAATCATCTAAATTATAATTCAGGGTAATGTCTTGTGTAAAAGCTCGACTATCTTCTGTGTAGTTGTTTTGGCCAAAAGCGTCAACATCTGTAACATCGAGGTCGTTTCGATTGAACCTTTCGAACTGGCGATAAGATGTTGTTGATTCAACCGTCAATTCGCCGGGGCGCCATGTTATTATGCTCTGCAAACCTAAGCCTTTTCGGTCGTTGATTGCATCCTCATCTGAGTTTATATCACGTGGCTCAGGATCATTAGTTAGATCAAAAATCGTCTGTCCGCCAAAGCTTGGTCCAGGTAAGGACTCCTTTGGCACGATAGATGGACCAAGATCATGAAAAGCGTAGTTAAAATCATCTTCGCGAAAAAAGTCAGCAACCAGTAATACTTCCAAATCATCACTTACATCATATAAAAGCGAGCCACGCACAGCATACGCTTCGCGGTCATCAACAGGGTTTCCAGTCGCTCGGTTAGTACCATATCCGTCTCTACTCTCAAATTCACCAGCAAAGCGATACATCAACTTATCGTTAATCGGACCGCCCACAGCGCCTTCCAAATTTAATGTATTGTAATTACCATAAGTAAAGCGGCTGTAGCCTTCTAATTCGGCAGTAGGCCGTGTTGTCACCATATTCACAACACCAGCAGTTGCTCCGCGTCCATAAAGTGTTCCTTGAGGACCTCGAAGTACTTCTACCTGTGACAGGTCATAAAAGCCAGCAAGTTGCGCAGCGGGCCGGGTAATAACAGAACCATTTTGTAGAAAAGCGACAGCTCCATCTGCGCCAAGATCGATGCTATTAAAGCCGATTCCTCGAATAAAGGCGCGATTCACGCCAAATTGTTCACCTACTGAAAAATTTGGAATTTCAATAGCCAAATCAGCGGAAGATTGTATGCCGCCTGGACCTATGTCCTTCCCAGATATTACGTTTAATGATCCTGCTATATCCTCAAGTGCTGCGCTCTTTCTTGTTGCTTGAACAATAATTACCTCGACGTCTTCAAGCGACTCAGCCCCGTTGTCTTGTGCCCATGCTTGATATGGTGACATGGCAATACCTAATGCTACACTAGCAGCAAGTTTATTTTGCTTTTTCATCGTTTCAATCCTTCAATATTTGTCAGAATATATAGTTAGTATTTTTAAATTCTTCAGTTTTTTCCTAAAACTTCTCGGGTAAATCGTAAGCCCGATTTGTCTCGGTCCCAAGTGTCAGATGTTATGCCTTCTATACGAAGTTGGGCTTTCTGGACTTTTTGAGTTGGTGTTTTTGGCAACGCGTCTACTATTCGGATATAACGCGGAACCATGTAATAAGGCATTCGCTCAACCAAAAATTCGCACAATGCCTTTAGGTCGATAGTTTGGTTTTCCACAATAGAAATTATGGCCATAACATCATCTTCTGTTGCAGCACTAGGCACTCCTATAGCCGCAGCTTCTTTCACAGCAGGGTGACTACAGATTTCGGCCTCAACCTCAAAAGAAGAGATATTTTCTCCTCGTCGGCGGATAGCATCTTTGATGCGATCAACAAAATAAAAATAGCCATTTTCGTTCTGACGAAAAGCATCGCCAGTATGAAACCATCCATTTCGCCATGCCTCAGCCGTAGCCTCACTATTTTTATAATAGCCACTATTCATGCCCCATGGGCGGTCAGTGCGGATAATCATCTCGCCTACTTGCCCCACGGGAACTTCACAGTCATTGCTATCCACCAATCTCACATCAACGCCAGGTCGAACCTTACCGCAAGTTCCTCTTACCGATGGGTTTGGCTCCGAAACAATCGGTGATGATATTTCGGTCATATTAAAAATCGTATATATATCAATCCCAAAGCGCTCGTTAAAAGCAAGCGCATCATCAGATAGTGGCACCATAAAAGCTTTTTTAACGCCGTGCTCTTTATCAATTGCACTTTTTGGTTGTTTCATTAAAAATGTTGCCATCACACCCAATAAGAAAACAACGGTAGCTTGTGATTGCTTTGCCGCCGCCCAAAATTTATCGGTTGAGAACCCACTTAATAGGGCAAACGATGCGCCACGCACTAACATTACAAATGGAGGAGCCATGCCGCCTATATGAAAAAGAGGAGCAGCGACCAAATATCGATCTTCACGAGTGACCATTGGCCAAGATTCAGGACCTGCATTGCTGTACATATGTAAGTAAGATGACAACACTCCTTTGGAAGGACCTGTTGTTCCTGAAGTATAAATTATGGATTGAGGATCCCAAGGATCAATTGGTCTAGCCAGCGGTGCAAGCTCATCAATGGGGCACTTTAGGTCATCAAAAAGATAACTGTTTAAACCCGTATGTGTATCACATTCGCCACCACTAAGTATTTGAACCTCTAGGTTACACAAATCAATTTCAGTCAGTCTAGGGACTAAATCTTTGTGAACGACGATAATTCTAGCGCCAGAATTATCAATAACATGCCGTAACATGTTGCCGCGATAAGCAGTATTAAATGGAACAAAAATCGCGCCAATATAATTTAAAGCATAAAATGCGAGTAACGCGTCCGGTCCGTTGGGCAACCAAACAGCAACAGTTTCACCCTGCTTAACCCCTTGCTTCTGGAATCCTGCCGCTACACTGATAACCCGATCTTTTAATTCTGCGTAGGTCCAACTATCTCCATCTTCAAATTGAACATATACTTTATCTGGAGTTTCCTGTGCCCAGCGGTCAATTAAATATCTGACCACACATTTATCGCGGTCTGGTATTCTCTCATCATAAAAGTCACTTTTTGTCATTCGCTTTTTAGCTCCCGTTTACTTTGACGTCTATTTTTTACTGCTCAGCAATACGCTTTTTCTCTAATTCGGATATTTTTTCTGCGCCAATAAGCTTTAATCCGGCACTTACCAGACCAAATAACACATCATGCTTTGATAATTTCCCAGTCAAAGAAAACCAAACCGGCAACCAAGTAATTAAACCACCAATCCAAATTACATCCATATCATGCGGTCCTAATTCAAACTCTCCCGCGCTCGCACCATGATTAATCAACTTTGCGATATTGTGATCAAATTCATGGCGTTTCTGTATGATACGCAGCGCATCTGGTGGATTTAGCTTTTTGATTTCTCGCAGATATGTGACGATGCAGGGCTGTCGTTTTATAACGACATTTCCTACCTGCCATAAAGTCTGAATAAAAATATCGCGGTAAGTACCATCCGTTGATAGCGCCTTTTGCAAGGCTTCTAACGATTCATTAACTCCTGTTTCACAGACGGCTGCCAATATCGCTTCTTTATTTTTAAAATAGCTGTAGATGAAGGGTTTTGTTACTTGAAGCCTTTTTGCAATTGCGTCAATCGTTGTCCCCGCATATCCTTGGTCAAAAAAAAGTATAGTGGCTTCTTCCAAGATTCGATTACGTTTAAATGCAAGTAGCTCGTCCTTCAGGTGACCCTGAATATGTTTTACATCACCATTTTTCTTTTCAGCATTGTCCGAATTGGAACCCGTTTTTAAAGTCATCTCTATTACATCGCCATTTTAAGAATTTCTTTAATACTGTTCGCGTTCTCTATAGGCTTAGGATTTGTTCGCCCCCAGATATCTTCTAACGTCAAATTAGCCACCATATCAAACTTGTCTTCACTCACTCCAACTTCAGCCAATGTGCGAGGCATACCAAGCAATCTGATCAGTTCATCAAGAGCCTCTGACGCTGTTTTTTCACCCGCGCCCAATGCTTCACGTATACGAACTTGGCGACTTTCATTATGTGATTTATTCCATTCCAGTACATAAGGAGACATCACACAGGACGTATAACCATGAGGAACATTGCAAGCCCCACCCAAGATATGACCAATCGCATGACTAGCACCCATCGGTACACCACCTATGATCGGTACCATTGATTGCCACGCACCCATTTGACATTTCAAGCGCGCATCGAGATCCTCAGGATTCGCTTTCATTCTCTTCAACCCTTCAGCCAGCATGCGTAAAGCATTTGCCGCCAAACCATCAGCAAAATCATTGGATAAATGTGAAGCAAGTGTCTCTACACAGTGGTCAACTGACCTTACTCCTGTTGATAGCCAGAGCCATTCTGGTGTATGTACAGTTATTGCAGGATCAAGAATGATAGCTTTGGGCGCCATATCTCGGTGCATATATGCTTGCTTGTGGCCGCTAACTTCATCTGTTGAGCCGGATAGTGGGTTGAACTCCCCACCGGATAAGGTCGTTGGTATGCAAATGGTCGCTATATCCGGTCCAGCATTAGCCATATTATCTAGTGGATTTACCATTTCGCCTGTTTCGGTCATCGATATTCTTAATGCTTCCATTTGGGTCGCATCAGTTACATTGTGCTTGACAAGAAGCGCTGCAATTTTACCAGCATCTGTTACTGAGCCGCCGCCGACGGTTAAAACTAAATCAGCGTTTGCCGCTCGAATAGCATTTGCAACCATAATCACGTCGGCTCTTGGCGCATGTGGCTGTATACCGTCAACAGTTACAGCATGACGGCGTCCAAGCACGGACTCTATTTTAGAAATCTCATTAGTGTTTTCATTAAGAGATTTACTTGCCAAAATTAGAACTCGCTCAAAATTATGTTGTTGAACTAATTCTTTTATACATTCACTAGCAGGACGGCCAAACATAACTTGTTCAGTCGCCGCTAAAGTTACCTGATACTTGCCAGACATAAGTATTTCTCCTATTAAAAAATTAAAAAATTTACTATAAACATTCATTTTGCTAACAATATTTTTACATACTACTATTGTTATTTACATACCGCTACAGTTTTTTTATACTAAGAAATTATTTTAATACTGTTATAGTTTTAATATACCACTGAGTATATTTCTTAGCTTGATAGACTTTTACAAAATAATTCAGAACAAAAAAGAATGTTTAGAAAATCTGCATTTTTAATACTTTAGGTTCGTGAATTAAGGGCATCGTTAGCCTTGCAAATGCTACCGTACTTGACTCAGATGTTTATTATTTCTAGTAAGAACTGATTTTTGAACATCAGGAAATATGATTTGCTGTTGACCATCAAATTAATGGTTAGCTATTGTTAGCAAAAAGTAGAAAGGGACGATAAGTCTTCTCATGGCTCTATCGTTGACTCAATAATGTTGTTATTGAAAATGATCGATACAGCATTAACACTAACTAAAACTACTCAAGTTAATAGTGCCAGAGTAGAACATACAGGAAGGAACTGAACCATGGGCTACGATAATAACTCTTACCAGCAGAATCTAGATAAAAATAGCGCAAATTTCACTGCGCTTTCACCACTAACTTTTATTGACCGGGCGGCTAAGACATATCCGGAGCATACGGCTGTTATTCACGGTAATATACGCCGAAGCTGGGCTGAAACCTATCAACGCTGCCAACAAATGGCTAGTGCGCTAAGTAGATACGGTGTTGGTATAGGTGATACTGTGTCGCTCATTGCACCCAATATTCCAGAACATTTTGAACTACATTTTGCCGTACCTATGTGCGGCGCTGTACTCAACTCTATCAACACCCGCCTCGATTCTGAGAGTTTCGCCTTTATCCTTCAGCATGCCGAAGCAAAAGTCTTGTTTGTTGACAAAGAATTTAGTGAAATGGTTGCAAGAGCGCTAGAGATGCTGCCAGACCAATATTTAGTCATTGATATAGATGACCCAGATTGGCATGATGGAACATTGATTGGCTCGACAGATTACGAAGCGTTTCTAACAACGGGTGAACGGAGCTATAACTGGCAGACCCCAAGCGATGAATGGGATGCGATTACTCTAAATTATACCTCAGGTACAACAGGCGATCCCAAAGGCGTGGTATATCATCACCGCGGGGCCTACCTCAATGCGGTCAGCAACGCACTTTCCTGGAACATGCAACAACACCCAGTTTATCTTTGGACGCTGCCTATGTTTCACTGCAACGGTTGGTGTTTCCCTTGGACTGTTGCATTGATGGCTGGAGTTAACGTTTGTCTGCGCCATGTGCGAGCTGATTCTATATTCGATTCGATTAAGACAGAGAAAGTTAACTATTTCTGTGGCGCACCAATAGTATTGAATATGCTAAATCTAGCTGATGATGCGCTCAAATCAGGTATCCAACATAAAGTTTATGTCATGACTGCAGGCGCTGCACCTCCAGCGCCCGTGATAGAGGGAATGGAAGCGCTCGGTTTTGAAGTAACCCACGTATACGGTTTGACTGAAACCTATGGCCCTTCAGTAGTGTGTGCTTGGCATGATAGTTGGAGTGAGCAATCACCAGAAAAACAAGCTCGATTGAAATCGCGCCAAGGTGTCCGTGCACCAATGCTAGACGGCCTAATGGTAGCCGATCCAGAAACACTAGAGCCAGTTCCGCAAGATGGCAAAACCATGGGTGAAGTATTTATGCAAGGAAATCTTGTTATGAAAGGTTATCTAAAAAACCCGAATACTACTCAAAAAGCCTTTAAGGGAGGTTGGTTTCACTCGGGTGACTTGGCGGTTTGGCACGCAGATGGTTACATCGAAATTAAGGATCGCTCCAAAGATATAATAATATCTGGAGGTGAAAACATCTCCAGTATCGAAGTCGAAGATGTACTCTACCGTCACCCTTTGATACAAGAGGCAGCAGTAGTTGCGATGATACATGACAAGTGGGGCGAAACGCCTTGCGCTTTCATTACCATGAAACCAGGAAAATCCACCACCGAGCTTGAAATAATTGACTTCTGTCGCGACCGCATGGCACATTTTAAGGTACCTACTCGAGTTGTTTTTGGTGAGCTACCAAAAACTTCAACTGGTAAAACTAGAAAATTTGAACTGCGCGATATGGCAAATAGCAACTCAACCACTTCGTAGCCTCAGAGATGATGACTCAGTTCGCTGACCGAGATGTTTAGAGTCAGTGAACTTCCCCCCAGCTATACAAAGTCCTTATTATTAGATTCAGTGAAACGTTGATAAATCGCGATCTTTCAATTATATGCGACTAAATTCGTGCAATATGGCTATTCTGAAAGCAAAACGGTCAGTTTCATCCAATTCTGCAAAATCGATTTTGTGTGCAAGTTCACTAAAACAATCTACAGGACAATAAATTAACCCGCAAGTAACCTTGCTCAGTTACCACGACAGCTCATAACTCGCGTTACGACCCCGTCATGTTTTATTCGTTGATTATAGTCAACGTTATGTTTGATTTGGCTTGCTTGATTACGTCTTCTTTATAGAACCACATCCGCTTTTTACCGAAGTTTTCATACAAGTCCATTTGATCTAGCATATGGGCTGAAGGCGTCCCGTCTGGCGCAATAAAACCACTTTGCCCAGGAGGTGCGACTTCAAAGCCTTCTACGCGATCATCATAAAATACAAACATGTTGTTTTCAGTCCCACGGTTTTGCTCCATAGGCGTTGACGGAGAATCAAATTGATTATTTTGTGGAATGCTCATAAAATTTTCGTTCTTAAAAACGCGTGGATAGAGGGCCAATTTCCATTGCTTCATATCTTGGCCATTTTCTTTCGATAGTTGGGCGTAAGTATCTGCAGCTACCTTTGCAACCACAGCATTAGTTGATAGACCATTTAATAAGTCGACCTTAGTTTTACCAACGAGCGCTTCGTAGCTTGCTTTTAAACCACTAGATAGGTTAATTCCGCCGCTTGTTGGATTGTCCTTAGTTGGATAGCCAGTGCTTTGAAAAAACATAAAGTTGTCTGCAAGTTCGTCACTTAGCACTTCATGTATTAGATTTTTGGCAAATGTTTGTAAGAATAAATACTGCGGTTGGTCGTATACGCCATCGTTGTTATTATCAGTTGCTTGTCCATCCCAATCTTGTAGCCATTGGTTTAGTGACTTTAGGTCGTCGTTTGGCTCTGCGGCAACAGCGTCATTAACAAGAGGTAACAAAAATTTTGCTACTACATCGCCGTATGAACTTTTTTCTATCAAGTCCCACGCTTGTTGCGGTGTAAACCTTTCTTGCGCGTTTAGCGCATCAATCAAAAAATCACCACGGTCGGCGCTTGACCATGAATACCAGTGCATATCTGGGTTAAGCACGCCATGGGCAGGTTTGTTGTTCCAATTTGCAATAAAGTCAGCTTCGGGATTAAGCGCACTAGGGTTGTGAGTGAAGTCTTGCATGCCTAACCAGTCCATTGAACCGTCGCCGTTGGCGGGCAAACGATTGTCATGCCCATTTTGTCTTTTTGGGTAGTGGCCTGTGAATGCGTAGCCAATATTGCCCGTTTTGTCTGCATAATACCAATTCACGTTTAATGAATAGTCGTCAGCGTAAGTTATCCATTCGTCATAGTTGCTTGCGGTTGCTTGGTAAGCCCACGCTAACAAAGAGGCAATTTCTTTGCCATCCCAAGTGCGTTTTTTACTAATAGCGACTAAGTTTTCTTTGTCATACGCTATAACAGGACCATGCACAGAGCGTAATATTTCATATTCATGATTACTCTCATTTTTTATTTTTATAGTCTCATTGCGTGACTCTAATTTGCGTAGTTCACCCTTGTATTCATAACGAGTAGGGTCTGTTTCATCAAGCTTTAATGTATATAAGTCAACAATATCCCCTGCACCCCAAGTAGAGCCCCAACCAATATTAGCATTATGTCCAAACAATATAACCGGATAGGCGAAAGGAGTATTACCGACTAAATCAAAGCCAGCGCCATGTAAGCCAACAGAATAGGTATAAGCAGGGTCAAACCAACCAAACTGAGGTCCATTGACTAATACCGCGTTAGCATCTTTCGTCTTGTTTTTACCAATAACCCATACATTACTGAAACCTGATATAGCAGGAGATGATTGGCCTTGAATACTAATATCAGTGGGTAATTGAGCTGCAAACTGACTGTATTGCTGGCTAGCGGTGGCGGGGGCAGTCCAATCATTTTCGCTTATTGTAGTTGTGGTGCCAGCGGTATAACGAGGATTTAGGTCGTCAAATATCGCCATGCCTTTTTCTATGCCGAAGCGTGCTATTAAGTCCTTACTTATTTTAGCGTTGTCGAGTTCGGTGTTGAAGTCGCCAAAACGATTAGCCATAGTACCCACAAATATCATCACTACGTCATATGCGTTCCATTGACTGGGATCAAAGCCCAAATCAATAAACTGTTTTGGTAACAAGGATTGAGGTTGCTTGTTTATTTCTTTAATCCAAGCATTCATGCCTGCGGCGTAGCCGGTGAAAATGTCGCGGTCTTTTTGTGATAACGCCGCTAGTTGTGCTTTGATCGAAGCGGGTGAGTAAAGTGTACGCGCATTAATATCAAAGTCTAGATAGTCGCCGCCTAATACCTCTGACACACTACCTTGGGTGCTTCGTTTAGCCATTTCCATTTGAAATAAACGGTCTTGCGCCACGCTGTAGCCATAGCCGTAAAAAAGCTCATAGGTAGTGTCTGCATAAATGTGAGGGGTGCCGAATTCATCGCGCAGAATATTCACACCTTCAGGCAGATTGGCTTCGTCAGTATCAACCTGATTATCAGCGCATGCGCTAATTTGGCTAGCAAGTGATATAGTGATTACAAGGCGTAGTAAGTTTGCTTTCATGTGAATAACCTGTGGTAAGTTGACGTTAACAATATGGAGGTTAACTGAATGGAGAGTTAACAATATAATACACTTTCTAAACAAATATCAATAAAAGTGTTTTATATTTCTTGTATTTTATAACAACCTATTGAACTTAATAGGGTTTATCCATGGAATCTGTCATCATTTTGAATGATGACAGATTTTGTAATAGAGGCAGCCATGCCTTAGTTACCTTAGTATAAGAATGTAAACATCTCTTAAATTGTGTTAACGCAAAGCGGCTTATCCATCACAACAGTTTTAATCAGAAAGTCCGCCTAAACAGATGTACTTCATTTCTGTATAATCATCTAGGCCGTATTTTGAGCCTTCGCGCCCGTTACCTGATTCTTTTACACCGCCAAAAGGGATCATTTCTGAACCAATCGCCACTTCATTGATACCAACCATGCCATATTCTATGTTTTTAGCCATGCGCCATGCTCGGCTAATGTTATTGGTAAAAATATAAGAAGCTAAGCCAAATTCAGTATCGTTAGCCATATCGGTAGCTTGTTGTTCAGTATTAAATTTAAATATGGGTGCAACAGGGCCAAAAATTTCTTCGCCAAAAATATCCATTTTTGAGTCAAGGTTTGTGAGTATAGTCGGCTCATAATAGCATGCGCCTAAAGAAGATAATTTACCGCCAATCTCTACTTTAGCGCCTTGTTTAATGGCTTGTTGCACTAAGTAATGCACATCGCTAGCGGCTTTTACTGACACCAAAGGTCCATGAGTAGTATTTTTGTCGATGCCATTACCTAATGTAAATTCTTTTACTTTTTCAGTCAGCTTAGCAACAAAATTATCATAGATAGTGTCTTGTACTAAAATTCTATTTGCGCAAATACACGTCTGCCCTGAATTACGGAATTTAGAAATTAAGGTCGCTTCAACCGCTTTATCTATATCAGCATCATCAAAGATAATTAAGGGTGCATTTCCGCCCAACTCCATCGATGTTCTTTTCACTGTATCGGCACATTGCTTCATCAAAATCTTGCCTACAGGGGTTGAGCCAGTAAACGTTAGCTTGCGAACAACCGTGCTCTCGGTAAATACCTTTCCTAAGTGTCGAGATTGACCAACGATGATATTAATAACGCCAGGCGGAATACCTGCACGATCGGCTAATTCAGCTAAAGCAAGTGCAGATAAGGGCGTTTCTAAGGCTGGTTTAATAATAATGGTGCAGCCAGCGGCCAATGCAGGAGCAGCTTTGCGTGTAATCATTGCATTCGGAAAGTTCCAAGGTGTAATGGCCGCAACAACACCAATAGGCTGACGGATCACGAATCCTTGGCGCTCTTGTCCTGGTAAGTTTATAACATCACCGTAAACACGTTTAGCTTCCTCAGCAAACCATTCTACATACGAGGCACCATAATCAACCTCCCCTAACGATTCGGCAATAGGCTTACCTTGTTCAAGAGTCATTATAGTGGCAAGATCTTGCTTATTTGCAATAATTAAATCAAACCATTTTTTAAGCAATTCAAAGCGTGTTTTTACTGAAGTATCTTTCCATTGCTGAAAAGCATTGTTAGCGGCCACGATGACATCTTGTGCATCTTTTTCGTCGCTAAGTGCCAGTGTCGTAATCACTTCACCTGTTGCAGGATTAGTTACCTCAGTCGTATGTTCGGCTTTAAGCGACCATTGACCATTGAGGTAACTACCTGACTTTATTAAGGTAGTATCATTTACATTTATCAAGACTCGTTCTCGTCTAAGGTTTTGATTAGATCATCTAATAATTCGTAAAGTAGCTCCAACTTTCTGGTGCCAAATTTTTCTTCTATGGCAACATATCGTTTGATAGATTCTGGCGCCACTTTAGCAAATAACTCGTTACCGGCTGGGGTCAGTGATATTTTTGAACGTCGCTGATCGGTATCCCCCACTTTTCTTTCTATGAGTTTTTCTTTGTCTAGATGAGTAATAATTCGGGAGATACTTGGCATAAGCAAATAGCAACGTTGCGCTAATGTACTTATGTCAAGGTCACTTTCATGCTCCAAAGCTCGAATTACACGCCACTGCTGTGGTGTTAAACCATGCTCTTTGAGTGATGGGATAAATTGTTTCATCACCGCTTCTCTTGTTTGTAACAAGGTCATGGGCAGTGAGCGTTCGAAATTACGGAGTGCTTTTGTCATACCTATAAAACTTCGTCCTTTACCCCGTTAGTTAGGGTACCAATACCCTCAACATTTATGTCAACTATGTCACCGGGTGCTAAATATCTTGGCGGCTCAAAACGAGCACCAGCACCATTTGGCGTACCTGTTGCAATAATATCACCGGGTCGTAAATGAAAGAATTTTGAAAAGTAACTAATAATGTACTTGAACGGAAACATCATACTAGCGGTTGTATCGTCTTGTCTAATTTCACCGTTAACATGAGTGGTTATACGCATATTTTCAAATTGCTCAGCGGTAAATTCATCGGCACTTACCATCCAAGGACCAATTGAACCAGAATGAATAAAGTTTTTACCTTGCGTCACGTTAAACTTAGCGTGGCGCACCCAATCACGCAGGGTACCTTCGTTCATTATGGTTAGCCCAGCAATGTGATCATACGCATCTTCCTCAGCAATACGACGTCCTTCTTTACCAATAATAATGACAATTTCACCTTCATAATCGAGTTTATGAGATTCTGGCGGTCGAATAAGGGGTTGGTCATGGGCGGTAAATGAATCTGGTGTACGAATAAACAAACTAGGGTAGCTAGGGGCTTCAGACCCATCTTTATATTCAGCATTACGGTTTGCATAATTAACACCCACACAGGCTATTTTTCCTGGATTACTAATAGGAGGTAAAAATTCAATATCCTCTACTTTATAATCTACTTCTAACGCACCTGCGAGCTTTTTCATTGCATCAAGCTTATCTTTGCGCAGTACGTCTAAAAGGCTACTGCCAAGCAGGTTACCTAAATCAATAACTCCTTCATCGGTAATCACACCCCATGACTCTTTTCCTGCATGCATAAATGTTAAAAAGCGCATTTTGTATCTCCTGAATGATTATCTATTTTTTTACTAAAACCATACAGATATATATAACACGTTAACTAAGACGCTACAATAAAATAGTGTCACTTCTATATAACAGCCCAATTTACTAGTTTTTTTGTTAAAATTTGCTCGCGTTTGATTTTTTAGGATTAATTTCTTGACAAGCACTCTTGTTATTATTTAACCTGTTAACTAAATACATTGTTTCTATTACGCTAATTAGAAACCTTGTTAATGAACAATCAGCTATTAAACCAAAAGATAACGTGGAGCGACCAATGTCTGAATTTGAACAAAACCTTGGCAGAGCACAGCACTATTTAACGCGATTTAAAGATGCGCCGTTAGGGCAATTTATTGGTGGTGAGTTTTATACTAATGATAAAACGTTTACAAACTTAACGCCTGTGGATAATACGTCGATTGGTGAGGTCTCCGAAGGCACTGAGGAAGATATGAACAAAGCATGTGAGGCCGCTGCAAAAGCGTTTCCTGCATGGCGTGATATATCTGGAGCTGAGCGTAAGCGAATACTGCATCATTTTGCTGACAAAATAGTAGAGCGTGCTGATGAAATTGCGATAGTTGAATCAATGGATTGTGGTCAACCAATTCGCTTTATGAAACAGGCCGCTATCCGTGGTGCCGCTAATTTTAGATTTTTTGCAGACAAAGCACCTGAAGCCGCTAATGGGTTGTCACTGCATCAAGATGATCATACTAACTTCACTATACGCACCCCCCTTGGTCCTGTTGGCATTATAACGCCTTGGAACACGCCTTTTATGTTGGCAACATGGAAAATAGCACCCGCGTTAGCTTCTGGTTGCACTATTGTGCATAAACCCGCTGAAAAAACACCACTAAGTGCCATGTTGCTAGCTGAAATTGCAAAAGATGCAGGTATTCCAGATGGTGTTTGGAATACGGTTAATGGCTATGGCTCAACGGTTGGTAAACGTTTAACTGAGCACCCTGCTATCAAAGCAGTTGCGTTAGTTGGCGATTCGGCTACCGGCCGCCGTATTATGAGTCAAGGCGCAAATACATTAAAGCGTGTGCATTTTGAATTAGGTGGCAAGAACCCCGTTATTGTTTTTGACGATGCTAATTTTGATCGTGCACTAGATGCGGTTGTATTTATGATTTACAGCCTCAACGGACAACGTTGTACCTCTTCTAGTCGACTCCTAGTTCAAAATGGTATTAAAGACAAATTTTTAACTGCATTAGAAAAACGTGTCAGTAATTTAAAAGTAGGTCATCCATTAGACCCAAATACTGAAGTTGGACCGCTGGCGCATAAAGAGCATTTTGATAAGGTGATGAGCTACATGACTATTGCCCAGCAAGATGGCGCAATCATTAAAGTCGGCGGCATTCATCGTACAGATCTCGGTACCGGTTGTTATGTTTCTCCCACCTTATTTACTGATGCTAATAGCAATATGCGGATTGCCCAGGAAGAAATTTTTGGCCCGGTTTTAACCACGATTGGTTTTGAAACAGAAGCAGAGGCTATTGCCATTGCAAATGACACTGAGTATGGCTTGTCTGGCTATATTTGGACTGAAAACACAGGCCGTGCGATGCGTATGGCTAAACATGTTGAATCAGGCATGCTGTGGGTTAACTCAGAAAACAACCGTAACTTGCCCTCGCCCTTTGGTGGTATTAAGTCCTCTGGTATTGGTCGTGATGGCGGTGATTGGAGTTTCGACTTCTATATGGAAACTAAAAACGTCTGTATCGCACATGGTACGCATAAGGTGCCTGTGTTAGGTGCCTCTTAACATATAACTATTAGGAAAATTAAACATGGGTAAACTTGCATTCGCAGCCAAGATAACACACGTACCCTCTATGTATTTATCTGAGATGGAAGGTCAACATAAAGGTTGTCGTGAAGCGGCAATTAACGGCCATAAAGAAATATCACGACGTTGTCGCGAATTAGGGGTAGACACCATAGTCGTATTTGATACTCACTGGTTGGTTAATTCTGGTTATCATATTAATAATGCGCCACATTTTGAAGGTGTATACACCAGTAATGAACTACCCCACTTTATCAAAAATATGCCTTATAGCTATGACGGTAATGTTGAATTAGGTGATTTAATTGCCAAGGTAGCCACCGAAGCGGGCATTCCAACCAGAGCCCATTCAGATACTACCTTAGGAATGGAATATGGAACATTAGTGCCTATGCGCTACATGAACGAAGACAAACACTTTAAAGTCGTGTCTATCTCAGCTTTGTGTCAGGTTCACGATTTGGCCGACAGCGCTAAGCTTGGCGCCGCATTAACGAAAGCAATTGAAGAGGAATATGATGGTACGGTTGCTATTTTTGCTTCTGGTTCATTGTCTCATCGTTTTGCTCAAAATGGCGTTTCAGAACATTACTTACACAAAGTATGGACCCCTTTTTTAGAGAACGTCGATCATCGTGTTGTTGAAATGTGGGAACAAGGTGAATGGAAAGAATTCGTTGAAATGCTACCTGAATATTCAGTGAAATGTCACGGTGAAGGCTTTATGCACGATACAGCAATGCTGCTTGGCGCGCTAGGCTGGGACGAATACAAAGGTAAAGTTGAAGTAGTTACCCCTTATTTTGGTAGTTCAGGTACAGGTCAGATTAATGCAATATTCCCCATTGATTAAGGTAGAGATTTTATGCCACATTTCATTCTAGAGCACTCTGGAAATTTAAAAAAAGAGTCACTCGATGTAGATAGTTTGTTTACACGTTTAGTTGATGCAGCTGTTGCTATGGGCACTTTTCCCCTAGCAGGTATTCGCTGCCGAGCACACAATTGTGAACATTTTAGAGTGGCCGATGGTACTCCCTCTTTTGGTTTTGTTCATTTACATGTACGTATCGGTTCTGGTCGCACTGAAGAACAAAAAGCCAATGCTGCAAAGGTTTTGTTTGCTGTGTTAACTGAACACTTAGCGACTCTTTATGAAAGCCAAGGCTTAGCCATTTCATTTGAGCTTACAGAATTACCTGAGCATAAATTTAATCAAAACAATCTTCGAGAGTATCTCGCGGAATAGCGTGAACGTAATCGTACGTCGTAATTAAAAATATTGTAGAGGATTGTGAGTATGCTCAATGAAAGAATTATCGAACAAGCAGCGATAGACCATTTAGAAGCAGAGATTAATTGTAAACCTGGCCCCCCCCTATCGTTAAAGTACCCTGAAATGACCTTAGAAGATGGCTATGCTATTCAAAAAAGTTGGGTAAGTAAAAAAATAGCACAAGGTCAAAAGGTGGTTGGTTACAAAATTGGCTATACATCTCGCGCAATGCAAAAAGCATTACACATAGATGAGCCTGACTTTGGGGTACTTTTAGACAGTATGGTGTTTAACGACGGCGCTCAAATTGATGTATCGCGATATTGCGATCCGCGCATAGAAATGGAGCTAGCCTTCGTGTTAAAGGATCGACTTGAAGGAGCCAACATCACTATTTTTGATGTATTAAATGCCACCGATTATGTCGTTCCTGCGCTAGAGATTATTGACGCCAGAACGCACCGTAAAGATCCACAAACAGGCTACACGCGAAAAGTATTTGATACGGTTGCCGACAACGCTGGCAATGCTGCCATTATTATAGGCGGGCGCCCAATTAAACCGCTAGAAATGGACTTACGTTGGTGCGGCGGAATTTTGAATATTAATGGTGTAGTTGAAGAAACTGGATTAGCAGCAGCGGTGCTTAATCATCCAGCTAATGGGATTTGTTGGGTAGCTAAGCGCTTCGCTCCTCATGGTGTTGCTTTAGAACCCGGTCAAATTATTTTGTCAGGCTCTTTTACTGCGCCAGTTGCACTTAAGGCAGGTGATACGGTGAATGCAGACTACGGACCTCTAGGCACTATTTCTTGTCATTTTATGTAGGCCGTTTGTTATGTTGCTTAGGAGAGTATAGTCATGAAATTACCACAAAATAAATTTAAGAAGGCCCTATCGTCCAATAAAACCCAATTTGGTTTATGGATGGGGCTACCCGATAACATTTGTGCGGAAATTGGTGCCGGTGCCGGTTTCGATTGGTTGTTAATTGATGCTGAACATGCTCCTTTTGATTTACGTGGCATTCAAAGTCATTTGCAGGCAATTGCACCTTATGGCGTGCCTGCCTTAGTTAGACCGCCAGAAGGCACCACAGCTATTATCAAACAATTACTTGATATTGGTGCGCAAAGCTTACTTATCCCTATGGTTAATACGGCCGACCAGGCACGTCAATTAGTACAAGACTCACTTTATCCACCACAAGGTATTCGTGGTTTAGGTACCTCTATGGCACGCGCTGCTCGCTGGAATGGTATAGAGGATTACTTACAAAATGCGAACAATGAAATTTGCTTAATTGTGCAAGCAGAAACCCAACAAGCAATTGATAATTTGGCAGAAATTGTCGCAATAGATGGCATTCACGCCGTGTTCATTGGTCCATCTGATTTATCGGCTTCAATGGGACACGTTGGTAACCCTGGGCACCCAGAGGTGGTTGCTGCCGTAGAAAAGAGTATTGAAATAATTGTTAATGCGGGTAAAGCTGCAGGCGTTTTAGCTGTTGACAAAGCCTTAGCCGAAGGTTATGCCGCTAAAGGGGCCAGCTTTGTTGGTGTTGGTGTTGATGCAAGCCTACTGGCAACGTCGGTACGTAATTTAGCCATGCAGTTTTGCCAACCAGACAAAACTGACGAGTTAAGCGCTAGCTATTAAATCAAATTGGTAATTTGAAGACTAAAAACGAACATAAATTACCAATTAACGAACATAATCATTAATGATTTAGGATACTTATAAAATGCAATACCACTTAAATGGTTTCAAACCTGGTAACTATCAGATTCCAGATTCAGTTCGAGAGCCAGCTCCTACTGCACCTATTGTAGACCTTCCCAAAACAGTAGATGTATTAATTGTAGGCTGCGGACCTGCAGGATTAGCAATGGCAAGACAGTTGTCAGAATTTACCGACATAACAACCTGCATTGTTGACTTAGAATCTGGTCCTTTGGTTTTTGGGCGAGCTGATGGCATTTCTTGTCGTACAATGGAGATTATGGAAGCGTTTAACAGCAGTGAATTTGTCGTTAAAGAAGCTTACCGGCTAAATCAAAATACATTTTGGGAGCCTGATGCATCAAAACCTGAAAACATAAAACGTACTCATAAAATTGCTGATGCACGAATTGGTTTGTCTGAATTTGCACATGGTATCGTTAATCAGGCGCGCCTCCATGAAATATTATTGGAGGGTATGAAGAACTCGGTCACCCATCTTGTACCGCATTATAGCCGTCGATTATTCGAGTTAGATGTTGATCCTGAGCTTACCCAAGATTTAAACGCACACCCGATTACCGCTACATTTGAGCGAACGGATAATTCTGAATCACCACACCTTGAAAAAATACAAGCTAAATACATTGTAGGTACCGATGGTGCAAGAAGCGCAGTGCGTAGAAACCTTTCCATTAAATTACAAGGTGATTCAGCGAACAAAGCTTGGGGGGTCATGGATCTTTTATTAGTAACAGATTACCCTGATATTAGAGTGAAAAGCTTTATTCAATCAAAAGAACATGGTGCGGTAATGACCATACCGCGAGAAGGTGGTTATTTAGTTAGGTTTTATATAGAGCTTGGATTATTAGACGAAGGTCAACGCGCTGCAGATTTGAACCTGAAAGCCGAAGACGTAATAGCAAAAGCAAATCAAATCATGCACCCTTACACGCTAGATGTTAAGGAAGTGGCTTGGTGGTCAATCTATGAAGTTGGACAACGAATAGCCGAAAGGTTTGATGACACTCCTGTTGGTAATCCAGATAACCTTATTCCACGCGCGTTTGTTGCTGGGGATGCCTGCCATACTCATAGCCCTAAAGGAGGTTGGGGGTTAAACACATCATTGCCAGACACCTTTAATTTAGGGTGGAAGATCGCATCTGTTTTACAAGGTAAATGTAAGCCTAAGTTACTACAAACATACTCATCAGAAAGACGGAAAGTTGCCCATCAGCTAATAGAGGCCGACAGGGAGTTATCTAAATTAGTCGCTACCCACCCAACATCTACTAATGATGAATCTAAGGTTAAAACCAATACCGCTGATATTGAAAAATTCATGGCAAGGCAAAATGGCTTTGTTGCAGGCACTGCTATTGAATACTATCCTTCTTATATTTCTACGGGTGCTGAAAATCAGAAACTAGCTACGGGCTTTAAGATTGGTCAACGCTTCCATTCAGCCCAGGCTATTCGTTTAGCAGACGGCGATAGACAACATTTAGGGCACCTAAATAAAGCGGATGGTCGCTGGCGTATTTTTGTGTTTGGTAATAGACAAAATCCAAGTGAAACCTCATCTAATTCAAACAAACTTGTTCAATTTTTAGCGAATGATGATAATTCTCCTGTGCAAAAGTATACGCGTGAGGGGACAGATATAGATTCAGTATTTGATGTTTATGCAGTATTTCAACAACAAGACCTATCAATTGAGGACATGCCTGATTTTCTGTGGCCAGCCAAAGGTAAATATGGCTTGAGAGACTACGAAAAAGTGTTTCATGCTGAAGTCGGTAACGATGTATTTGAGCTGAGAAATATTGATCGCGCAAGCGGCTGTATGGTTGTAGTAAGACCCGATCAACACATCGCAAACATACTGCCACTAACGGCCCATACTGAATTAACTGCATTTTTTGATGAATTTATGATTACACAAAAATAGTTGTAGGCGCCGGTGAATAACTGTTGTTATTTACCGCCGTTTAGCATCTTTTATTACCATTTTTTAACAGCAACTACTCGAAGAAAACCAATCTGGGTTTTAGGACTGAGTTTACGCATATTCATATCGTCTATCATGCGCTGACGAAGGGGACTGATAGCTTTTACAGGCTGAGTCAGGATGATACTCCTCGGTAAGTTAAGGGCTTGACATCCTGATGCAACCTAGAAGCGGACCAGAGATAGTGAGAAGTACTTGGAGTGTAAAGCGGCAGATCTGCCGCGGCGCGGTTTAGTCCTTGTCATTACTACTGCCCTCCATTCAACTTGATGTGAGGGTCAGTAAATTGCTCTTTGCCATCAGACAATGTCGCTTATACCGAACCAAGTCGATATAAACGACAAGTATTTAATCGTGTTAACACCTCAATGAACGTTACTTTTGCCAAAACCTTAAAATGTTAGCCAAGACTGTCTCTGCAGCACAAATGTAACCATCCTGATAACTATTGATTTCATGTCCCAGCATTGAATCATGTATTTCAGTGAAAGGGTCGGCAATGCCGCTATCTTCATTACTCAATGCTTCAAACACAGCTAATCCGTGATAGGGAACCGTTGTAGGGTTGTAGCCACCTTCGTGGCACATTACGAGTCGTCCATCACATAGTTCGTCAGCGGCCTTTAATAGCATTTGCGTGAGACGGCGATAGCCACTGCTAGTCATCATTTGACGACCTAATGGGTCATAAATTCCCGCATCAAAACCACAAGGTACAATAATAAGGTCAGGGGCAAACTTATGCAGTGCCGGGATTACCACACGTTCAAAACTCGCAATATAACCGCCTAAACCGGTTCCCGCAGGTAAAGGTATGTTTAAATTGAAACCTTCTCCTTCCCCCACACCAATGTCTCCAACATCGCCTGTGTCGGGTGGAAAACAGCGTTCTTGGTGGACTGAAATAGTCAGCACTCTTGGATCCTCATAAAAAACAGATTCTGCACCATTGCCGTGGTGAACATCCCAATCGACAAACGCGACTTTTTTCACATTTAAGTTATCAAGCGCATGATGGGCCGATATCGCAGCATTGTTTAATATGCAAAAACCCATCCCTTCGTCAGCAAGTGCATGATGACCCGGCGGTCGAACTAATGCGTAGCCATTTTTCACCTCTCTGTTCACTACCGCAGTGGTCAATTCCATTAACCCCCCGGCGGCTAATCTTGCGATATCAAGCGAGTTAACGCCCATAGGGGTGAACACCCCTGCATCTCCTCCGGTTAAGTTTGTTTTAGTCAAATGCTTGAGGTATCGCGGCGTATGGACTTTAAGTATTTCTTCATCACTCGCAGCGCGATCTTCAATTACCTGTAACTTATTTATTAATTTACTGGCATCAAGTAAATTTTTAATTCGGCGTTTCGATTCTGGATTTTCAACATGTTCTAGTGGCTGCACATTGAAGCCACTAGGCATTATCCCCGCTGCATTTCCGGTGTTGTGCCACATATAACGTTCATTCCAGACTAGTCCTGTTTTTAACATCAATATCTCCTTAAAGATGATTAGTAAATTGATTAAAAATTATAGTTAAACACAGCACCAAATTCTCTTGGACGCGCAACATTTGCCTCAACCAAACCAAATCCAGGTTTATCTGCAACCCCACTAGTTATATATTCTTGGTCAGTCAAATTTCGAATATATAATGACACTCTCCAATCAGCATTATTGGGCGTATAACTTGCGGTAGCATTAACTAACGTTAAGGCCTTTTGAATAAGTTCAGGTGTGTTAATGGCGTCGTTGGCAACTTTATCTTTGTAGTTCAGGTCTGTGCGCAATCGCAGGGTTGCTTGATTGGCAAGTTCAAAGTCATATTGCACGCCAACACTTAACGAGTTTGCAGGCGTATTGACGAATAAATATTCATCCTGAATAGGATTCACTATTGGGTTGCCAAAAGACCCTATAACGGCTGAGTCAAGCTTGGTATACTTTGCATTAAGATAACCATAGTCAATATTAATACTCAGCTTATCAATAGGTAGCAATATGAGTTCGATCTCAAGGCCATCTATTTTGCCTTGTGCAGCGTTAATTGTTCTTGGGATACCGCCATCAAAAACAACGACTTGAATATCATCATAATCAGCACTGAATATTGATGCGTTAGCTCTACCTCGCCCGCCCCAAAAGTCAGATTTTACACCTGCTTCCCAGCTGCCTACTTCTTCAGGCTCGAATGAGGTTGGAGAATCTAAGGGTAAGCCGTAACGAGGATTAAACCCGCCACTTTTATAGCCTTGTGAGTAAGATAGATAAGTTAATATATCATTGTCCATGGTGTAGCTAAAAATAAAGCGTCCTGATGTGTTGGCAAATTTTTCTTTCTGAATAGGGTTTGCAATACTAGGAGCGCCTCCTATTCTATAAGCAGTTAAATCAATTGCTTTAGTATCCTCGGAGCTTCTAACGCCCAACGTTAAGTCCAACTTTTTGCTAAGCGCATAGTCAACTTCGACAAAAATTGCGGTGCTTTCGTTATCTATTGCCGTTCCTTCGCCATCGGCGTCTACCCGAAAAATATTAGGACAAATACCCGCTGATACCAGATCAGGTCCACCTATACCACTCAAGTCACAACCTATAGTGTTAGCCGCGTATATATCAAAAGCTTCTTGGGCAAAAGAAACAGAAACCGCATCGTTTCCGCTTTCATCCATGTAATATAGTCCCGCTATCCAATCAAGTTTATCGGCAAATCCATTCCCAGAAAACTGAAATTCTTGACTAAATTGTTGGTGCGACATGGTATTGGTAGTATGCACTAAGTTTAGGGGAGAACCGTCTGCATCGCGGGCAAAACTGGTATCGAACTCACGATATCCCGTAATAGATTTAATCGTCATATCCTCTAAAACATCCCACTGCGCGGTTAAAGAAGAACCAAAAATCTCATACTCAGAGCCTGTAGGACCTGTTGCATTGCTCTTTGTTAAGTCGTTGGTTAAAAAACGACTATCGTATGGCACCGTATCAGCAGGTAAACCTGGTAAAAGCGCGAATGCAGCTAATGCTGGATTTTGTGAACCGGCTAAAGGGTTGCCGCCTATAAGGTTGTTGTACGCCAGTCCAGCAAAAGTAGTATTGGCTGCGCCAATGTCAGAAGGTGTGAAATTAACTAATGACGATGCGGGCGATTCTTCATCGGCCTTGCTATAGTCAGCAGCAAAATCGAATGTTAGCGAATCGGCGGCATACCACCTAGCAGTGAAACGAGCGGCCTGCTTGTCTTCACCACCGAGTGATTGGCCCGTTAGGATACGTTCCGCATAGCCGTCCTTTTTATTAGACGAAACGGATAATCGAGTAAATAGATTTTCAGAAACGGGTAAGTTGATAAAGCCTCTTAATTTAGTATGGTTAAAATTCCCAACAGTAGCTTCAATACCGCCTCTAAATATTTCATCAGGTTTAGCTGTCGTAACGCTGATTGCCCCACCAATCGTGTTTTTTCCAAACAGAGTGCCTTGAGGACCTCGAATTACTTCAATTCTTTCAATATCCATTGAATCAAAAACCGAACCTGTTGAGCGTGCAATATATACGCCGTCCAAATAAACGCCAACGCCAGGATCTGCAGTTAACACAAAATCAGTCTGCCCGACCCCCCTTATAAATACTGATGCAGCATTGCTGCTTCCGCTAATAGGCGCCGTTGAATCAAAGGTCATATTAGGCACTATTTGATCAATTTGAGAGATATCACCCAGTGATCTATTGCGCAAACCTTCACCTGTAAATGCGCTAATAGCTAATGGGGTTTCTTGAATACTCTCTACTTTCTTACGTGCATTAACCTCAATGACTTCAATTAATGATTCTTGTGAAGGGTCTTGTATTACTTGCGCGCCTGCATTTATTGGAACACAAGCTAAAGCCACCGAAAAAGCAATAAAATTTCGTTTAAACGTTATCTTCTTTTTGTTTATGAATCCCATAAATATCCTTAATGTGAATAACTTATTATAATTATGTAAGCTTTTGTTACGTTTATAAGAACAGATCTGGTATGCTAAAAAACTGACATTTGCGGACACATTAGTAACAGCAACTTACAATAGTGAAATAAATTCTATGCAGCCTAAAACGCCTTACCTTTCTCCCAAGTTTGCAACCTATATAGAAGATTTCCTGTTAGACCACGGAATAGATCCTGACGAGTTTTTTGATAGTGAAAAGTTTGTGCATAGGAACGCTCAAGAGTTATCACCGGCGATGAGTGTTGATTATGTTGCGCATATGTATGAGCTGGTTTCTAAAAAACTCGATAAACCATTATTAGGGCTTGAACTTGCCCAAGGGTTTCACTTTGATTCTAGTAGCATGATTATTTTAGCCATGCTTTCAGCAAAGGATGCCCGGGGACTTATAGAGACATTATTAAAGTACGATAAGTATGTCGATACCGCTATTTCACTCGAGTTTTCGATAGTCGATAATGAAGCATGTTTTTCTTTGGAAGTATTATCTCCTCGAAATACGAATACAGCACACATTACTCTCTTTTTAATTTGTGTTTTATTTGTTTCTTTAAGAAGAGCAACAAGAGCTACACCTAAAATTAATAAAATTTGTTTGACAGATAAATTTGACACCCTCTCTATTAAGCAAGAGATGGAATTAACTAATACAAAATTTGAACGCTCTATTAGGAAAAACTATATTTTTTTTGACTTGGCGTATTTGCAAACTAAGCTGAATTCGCACAATGAGCTTTTACATGAGGTGATATGCACCGCACTAAACAAGTATTATTCATATCAGTCTGGACGCTGCGATATTATTGACATTGTAGGTAGGGAAATTTTAATACAAAACAAAACCTCTTTACCTACAATTCTTACCGTTGCTCGCGCACTGAATATGTCTGAAAGAAGCTTACGTAGATTATTGTCTGAATATAAAGTTACGTTTAAAGAATTAAAAATAAAGGTTTTCACTCAACGAGCAAGCTACTATCTACAACATACCAATATGACAATATCCGAGATTGCTTATGAGTTAGGTTACTCTGAACCAAGCTCTCTTAGTCGCGCCTTTAAGTCTTCCTGCGGTGAAACGCCCGATGTTTTCCGCAATAGAATGACAAGATAACTGTCTCGTTGCCCTGAAGTCACTCTTGGTCATCACACAACACCCTTCCCCGAAAATATTTAACATGGACAGTAATGCTACGACTTTCTATCCATTACGTACCATAAAAGGTAACTGAGTGTTGATAATGCAAACGCTATTGCTATCATAAATGCCATATTTATTGGCGTATAATTCACAAAGCCGCCGATAGCGATTGCGGTAATGCCTCCCATGCCCAGGCTAAAAGCACCAAACAAAGCTGCAAGCGTACCAATTCTTTTAGGCAAATACTGCAAGCCAAGTGCAATATAATTAGGCCGTATAACGCCGCAAGGCAATAGACAAAACCACAATGTGGCTACGATATAATACAGTTTATCTGGGCTGTAATTTGCTAGATACAATAACGTTGAACTGCTAATAGTGGCAATGAATAGGCCGCTCACAATCACAGCATGAGTACCTACTTTTCCAACATAATGTTTACTTAACCACGCACCGGTTAAGATGCCGCTACCCATTAATGAAAATAGCAAGCCATAGTGCTGCGGTGTGAGTCCATAATATTGGCTAAAGATGAGAGCAGAGCCCGTGACAAAAGTCAGCAAAGCTACTGACGCAGAAACCTCGGCAATCAATAACATCATTACAAACTTATTTTTAAAGCATTCCACATATCCCTTGGCAATGTTAAATGGATGTATACTTTGGCGATTCTCTGTTGGATGGGTTTCCTTTATCCAAATATGAGCGGCGAGGATACATAATAAACCGTAAGCAGTTAAGGTGTAAAAGGTGGCTGGCCACGGCCCCAAAAGTAGTATTAAACCTCCTATAGTAGGCGCAATTAAAGGCGCTACTTGAATGATGCTCATTACTCCCGCCAGCGCTCTGGCAGTTTCTGTACCTTGTGTGCAGTCACGAATAATCGCGCGAGCGGTTACCGCCGCGGCACAACCTCCTAGTGCTTGAAGAAGGCGATTATAAATAAGAAAATCTATGTCTGTGCTAAGTGCGCACAGTAAACTGGATACCGTATAAATATAAAGACCTGCGAGCAATACTGGTCGTCTACCGAGGCTGTCGCTTAATGGCCCAAAAAGGAGTTGGCCAAATCCATATGCTAAAAAGAAAATGCCTAATGTTAATTGAACTTGTTCTTGTTTTGCATTTAAAGATTCTGCCATGCTAGCGGTGGCAGGCAAATAGATGTCGGTAGATATAGCTGCCAATGCCGACAAGGCACCTAACAGCATGATAAAACCAAACGAGATACTATTTACCGATGTTGTGTTATTTGCTTTAAACATTGTAGTACTTAATATCCATTTAGCCATATGCCCTAGTCATTTCCCGCGCAGGCGTATTAATGTTCATTTTAAAAAGCATAGGCGTTGAGTTAGAGCTAATTCCGCGGGTGGGCTGTTTCAAAACGCCATAAAAAAGAGAGGCAAGCCTCTCTTTTTTATCGAGCTTGATAAGAACTTACCAAAGACGATAAGTAGCGGTCAAACCAAAAGTACGAGGTGGACCCCATACACCAACTACACCTGGACCAACTACGTATGAGTGAGCGATGTAGTCTTCACCGCCAAGGTTTTTCACCCAAAAAGCAATGTCTAGGCTTTCATCTTGTGACACCCAACCTATACGAAGGTCGATTAAGTTGTGCTCTTCAATGATAACGCGATCATCTAAGTAATCACGACTTTGTTGATCTACATGAGAATATTGTGCACGCACATCAAAATTACCAACATCAGTAGGGAATTCATAGTTAACGACTAAGGCATATGAGTTCTCAGGCGCCGCGGTTAAAGACTGACCAGAAGCATCTATAATTCCGCTTGTAGTTTCAATCACAAGTCCATCTACTGCGGTATCAAGGTAGGCATAGTTACCACTAATTGAGAGGTTGTCAGTGGCTAACCACTGGAAGTCCATTTCAAGTCCTTGGATGTCAGCATTACCAATATTAGCGGTTACAAAGGTGCCAAATTCAGAGCCAGGTACCGGACCAAAACGAACAACTTGAAGATCTTCATAGTCTGTTTTAAATATAGTTGAATTAAACCGTAAGGTATCATCAAGCAAGTCACCTTTAAATCCAACTTCAAAGTTAGTCGCAGTTTCTGGCTCAACAGAATTAGCAGCGGCAGAAGCTACACCTTGTGCACCACCAAAACCACCACTTTTAAAGCCTCTAGACATGGTGGCAAATACCATACGCTTGCTGTCGATTTTATATTGCAGTGAAGCCATGGGAGAAAAATCACTCCAGCTTTCTTCAGGCGTTACGGTAAATGACTCAGCAACAATATTTAAGCTGCCGCCAAGACCTTCGCACGCAAAGAAGCCTTCAAACTCGGTACCTGCTCTATCGCCGCCGCAATCTACCGAGGTAGCTAAGTAGTCTTTATTGTCCTTAGTGAAACGTGCGCCCAAAGTTAAAGTGGTAGCGTCATTAATTTCATAGTTACCTTGGCCATATAACGCATAACTAGTCGTTGCGTTGTCAGCAAAGGTATATTCGTTTCCAATAATCGCTTGACTACCCACATCGACAACTACGAAACCGTCATAGGTACCAGCTTGGGTAATTTTAAACTGTTCTGTGCGCTCGGTGTCTTCGGTAAAGTAGAATGCTCCCAAGGTGTAGTTTATATTGTCACCTAAACTTGACACCCATCGTAGTTCCTGTGAAAAACTACTTATATCTTCGTAAATATCATCACTAACTTCATCAAAAGGTAAGCCAATAGCGCCTAAACCAGCACCAATAGACGCCATTTCCCAGTCGGTAGTAGCACTACGAGTAGCGGTAATAGTAGTGAAGTTACCTGCACTAAAGCGGAAATCACCGGTCAGGCTAATGCCGGAGGCTTCCCGAATAGAAAAACCGTCATAAGGCGAGGCGCTTACATGCGGTTTATTGGCACCGTTCGCTGCAGCAATATCAACAATCGGTGCATTATTAGCAATAGGCACGCGTCCCATATCAGCGCGGTCATCTTCCATGTAGTCACCAGATAATGTCCAGTCGCCGTTTTCCGTATAATAAACTAGTTGCCCACGGATAGAACTTGTGTTTTCGTCGTTTAACTTGGTACCTAGTAATACGTTGTCTACAAAACCGTCGTTCTGCCTGTGTGTATATGATAACTTACCTGAAAAATCCTCAGATATAGGGCCGGTAATATAGCCTGCATAACGCAATATACCTTCGTTGCCCACCGTAGCACTAACTTTAGCTGTCACATCATCAGTTGGCTTTTTAGTAACCACACTAATTACACCGCCAATAGAGTTACGACCAAATAAAGTTCCTTGTGGCCCTTTAAGTACTTCAATACGCTCTAAGTCGAACATGTCAAAGTTAACCGCAGCGCCCCTACCTATATAAACACCATCTAAAAATAGGCCAACTGAGTTATCAATACCCGCGCCGTCATCGGCTGAGTTAATGCCACGCATAGACATTAAGGCTTGACCCGGTGCAAATTCAGAGTAAGAAAAACCGGGTACCGATAACGCAATTTCAGAGGCATCGTTGATGTCGGCTTTTTCAAGTTCAGCGCCGCTAATGGCTGTTATGGTGAGTGGCACGTCTTGAATACTTTGTGTTCTATGTTGCGAGGTTACCTCAATGACTTCTAACTTACCATCGGGTTTAGGAGCTTTTTGCTCTTGGCTTAATGCAAGTGGCGCATGAAAGAATATCGGCGACATCAAGCAGGCGTATGTTAACTTATTGAGTTTCATGTGTGTTACCTATTGTGTAATGTATTTGAAATTATATTATTATTTTAGTGTTGAACTCGTATAAGCAGTAAGTGTGAATAGCCACTGACTGCGCTCACAAACGCATCGAACAAGATGTAAATGTAATGCGTTTTTTTGTAAGTTTGTTGTAAATTCATGTAAAACCTTACATGAATTGTAATGTAATTTATATGAATATCTGCTTGGAATCCTTTTTTTAAATTAAGCCCAGCCTACTTAGCAGGGCTTTTTTCAAAATCTCGTGTTTTAAAAGTTGATGGATTATATGTAGACCAGTAACGCTTTACTGCCTAACAAACTCGGTATCATTAAGCTGCTGCACGCTAATTTATTGAAGCTGTGAGTGTTAATGCTCACTAGCTGCGCTTACATCAGTTGCTAATTCAGATGCAATAAGCTGTGCATCAAATTTAGCTTTGTCTTCTTGCGCTGCGGCACTTTTGTCTAATTTAGAAACAAAATACATCGTTAAAAAGGCTGCCACCATCGTAAATAAAGCGGGGTAATCATATGGAAATATAGCGACTTCAGCGCCAATAATACTGACCCACACTTTGGGACCCAATATTATTAACCCTACCGAACTCACAAAACCAACGATACCGCCAACAACGGCACCTCTGGTGGTAAATCCGCGCCAAAACATAGCTAAAATAAGGATAGGGAAATTAACCGACGCAGCTATTACCAATGACATAGTGGCAATGAATGCAACGTTTTGGTTTTGGAAGAGAATGCTCACGCCCATACCAATCAAACAAAATATGACGGCGGCAACGCGAGTCAATTTTAGTTCCTTATCTTGATCTGGCTTGCCTTTGCAAATCAGTTCTGCATAAACATCGTGAGCAACGGCTGCCGACACGGCAACAATGAGCCCAGCAACTACCGCTAGAATAGTGGCAAAAGCAACCGCAGACATAAAGCCCATCAAAATGTCGCCGCCTAATACTTTGGCTAAATGGATTGCCACCATGTTGGTGCCGCCAATGAGTTCGCCATCGTTAAAGAAATCTGGGTTTGTTGATACAAATATAATAGACGCGAAACCAATCAATATTGTCATTGCATAAAAATATCCCATGATGCCTGATGCGTAAAACACAGAGCGCCTCGCAGTTTGCATATCAGGCACCGTAAATATTCGCATTAGAACATGCGGTAGTCCTAATAAACCGCACATCATGGTAAGCGCTATAGTGATGGCTTGAATAGGGTCCGTGAAAAAACTGCCGGGTTGAATAATAAGCTCTGCCCGTGGATGCACATCCACTGCGCTACTAAACAAGCTATTAATATCAAATTTCAACATGATCAAAATTAGAATACACATGAGTGATGCACCAAGCACAAGTAAAATGGCTTTCACAATTTGTACCCACGTTGTTGCTAACATGCCTCCAATCGTTACGTACACCATTACCAAAATACCAATAAACAAGACGGCTACTTCATATGAAAGACCGAACAATAATTCTATTAATTTTCCCGCACCTACTAGCTGTGCTACTAAATAAAAAACGATAACGGTAATAGAACCAAGTGTGGCAATACCCCTAATAGGTCTTTGCTGCAGTCTGTAGGAAACCACATCGGTAAAGGTAAAACGGCCTAAGTTTCTGACGCGTTCCGATATTATAAACAACATTAACGGCCACCCTGCTAGCGCACCAACAGCCAGTATCAAGCCATCAAAACCAACGCTATATATTAAGCCTGTTATGCCTAAAAACGATGCCGCAGACATAAAGTCACCGGCAATAGCGGTACCATTTTGTCCTGCGCTTATTTGACCGCCAGCTGTATAAAACTCGGTACTTGAGGTTGTGCGTTTGGAGGCCCAAAAGCTTACGCCTAGGGTAAATAACACAAATGCTAAAAATGTCACTATTGAAGCCGGATTTACGCCGTTGCCTGAGGCGAAGGCGTTATTTGAAAACGCTAGAAATAGAATACTTAATGCGTATTTCACAATGAAACCTCATTTTTTGCTTTTGCTTGCAGAACATCTAAATAACGTTCGCTAATAGCCGTATAGATGTATTGCAAAACAACCATGGCGAACAACACAAAAATAGTGGCTGGAATACCAACAGGTATTGAACTACCTTGTGAAATAGGACTTGCAAACCAGTCTTGATAAAACACCATGCCACCTATAAAAAACGAATAATTTGCCAACAACAAAAGTGTCATTACTACGCGTACATTTTTGCGTGCCTTAAGCAGCGCTTTGAAGGCAGGTGCCTGCATAATTTGTGCGGTGGAATGAGTCATGAATTTCCTATTTATTTCTATTATCTAGTACACGCTGTGCTTTTCCTTCCGAGCGGTCAATGCTGCGCGGAGGCGTAATAACAACGGACGATGAAATGCCAACATAGGTTTTAATTTGCGTGAGTAAGGTTTTTTCTAGACCGCGCTGAACCTCATGTGAAATGGCCTTATCACTTTCCACATAAATAGTGACGCTGTCTAAATTCCCCTGTTTAGTCAGCTCTATTTGATAGTGCGGGGCTAGGCCATCTACTTTGCAGATAAGTTCTTCAATTTGGCTAGGAAATACGTTCACGCCTCTAATGATCATCATGTCATCACTGCGACCAGTAATTTTATCCATTCTGCGCATTACTCTATCCGAGCCCGGCAGCAGTCTTGTTAAGTCTCGCGTTCTGTAACGAATAACCGGCATCGCTTCTTTGGTCAAGCTGGTAAAGACTAATTCACCCTCTTCGCCATCTTCTTTAACTTCGCCGGTAACAGGGTCAATAATTTCTGGGTAGAAATGATCCTCCCACACAGTTAGGCCATCTTTTGTTTCGATACATTCTTGTGCAACGCCTGGCCCCATTACTTCTGACAAGCCGTATATATCTATTGCATCTATACCAAGGGAGGTTTCCATTTGGTGACGCATTGCCTCTGTCCAAGGCTCTGCACCAAAAATACCGGTGCGTAGTGCTAATTTATTCATATCAACGTTTTGACGTTCAAATTCATCAGCAATGTTTAGCATGTAGGAAGGCGTTACCATGATGATGTCGGGGTTGAAGTCTTGAATAAGTTGTACTTGTTTGGCTGTCTGTCCGCCGCTCATAGGTATGACCGTGCAACCTAAACGTTCTGCGCCATAATGTGCGCCCATACCGCCGGTAAATAGGCCATAGCCGTAAGAAATGTGAACAATATCTTTGGGACGTCCACCCGCTGCATATATTGAACGAGCCACTACATCGGCCCAAGTATCAATGTCTTTTTGCGAGTAGCCTACTACTGTAGGTTTGCCGGTTGTGCCACTTGACGCATGCACTCGTACAATATTCTCCATAGGCATTGAAAACATGCCAAATGGATAGCTATCACGCAAATCCGCTTTGGTCGTAAATGGAAACCTACTTAAGTCTGACAATTCGTTAAGATCATCTGGATGAACACCCGCCTCATCAAATTTACGCTTGTATACAGGAGAATTTTTGTAAACATGATGTAACGTTTTCTTCAAACGCGCTAATTGCAGGGTAACTAATTCATCTTTACTCGCGTTTTCTATTTCGTGCAGGCCTATTTTATGTCTTGACATTTATTATTACCAAATTTTACGTATCGCTTTTAAAAGAATTAACTATATATAATTCAACCACTAGTACTAGTTACACTCGTAATATAATACATTCTGTTGATATATATCAACAAAAGTGTATTATAATTATAACGATTATTTAACAACAGCTTGAATTTACACAATATTTACATTGTAGATTTATTATTTTGACAGGTGAATTTATGAAAACGAACAGTTATGTATGCGGGAAGTGGTTCGAGGGACAGGGCAAACCTGTTGAAGTTATGAACGCATTGACAGGTGATGTAATAAGTCATGTTAATAGTACGGGTATCAATTTTGCCGACGTAGTAGCGCATGCCAAAATGACAGGCGGACCTGCTTTACGCAGCATGACGCTGCACGAGCGCGCTGAAGCTTTAAAAGCATTGGGTTTATATTTATTAGACAAAAAAGCTGATTACTATCAAGTCTCTCACCAGTCAGGCGCAACAAAAGCCGACACTTGGGTTGATATTGAAGGCGGTATTGGCACGATGTTAAGTTATTCGAGCATGGTTCGCCGCGAATTACCCAACGAAACCTTTATCGTAGAAGGCAACGTTGAGCCCTTATCAAAGCATGGCAGTTTTGTCGGTCAACATATCCTAACCGCTAAACCTGGTGTTTCGCTGCATATTAATGCGTTTAACTTTCCTTGTTGGGGAATGCTGGAAAAAATTGCGCCTAGTTTATTAGCAGGTGTTCCCGTTATTGTTAAGCCGGGCACCGCGACTGCCTACATAACTTTTGCGATGGTAAAAGATATTATTGCATCGGGTTTGTTACCTGAAGGAGCACTTCAGTTAATTTGCGGTAGCACGGGCGACTTATTAGATTTACTGAACGAGCAAGACGTAGTGACCTTTACCGGTTCGGCTAAAACAGGCCAAATGTTAAAGCAACATCCTAATGTTGCGAAAAACAATATCCCGTTTAATATGGAAGCCGATTCACTTAACTGTTCAATTTTAGGCGAAAGTGTGGATGAAGACTCGCCAGAGTTTGATTTATTCATCAAAGAAGTTGTTCGTGAAATGACGGTCAAAGCCGGCCAAAAATGTACCGCGATACGACGCACCATTGTACCAGCAAAGAAAATTGAAGCCGTTCAAGCAGCATTAATTGCCCGTTTACAAAAAGTGACTATTGGCGACCCTAGCGTTGATGGCGTAAGAATGGGTGCATTGGTCGGTGTTGACCAGCGCAATGATGTAAGCAGTCAAGTTGAGCGCCTTGCGCAAAGTTGTGATGTTGTTTTTGGTGGCAACGATGCTAATTACGAAGTAGTGGGTGCCGATATTAAAACAGGTACGTTTTACCCGCCCACTTTACTGCGTTGCGACACACCTCTCACAACACCCGCACCTCATGAAATTGAAGCCTTTGGCCCAGTCACCACGTTAATGCCATATCATTCTATAGAAGAAGCAGTTGCTATTGCTAAATTAGGCAAAGGCAGCTTAGTAGGTTCGTTGGTGAGTTTTGACAACGACGAAATTAGACAAATTGTGCTTAATGCAGCCGCTTATCATGGTCGCATGCTTGTACTTAACCGTGAATGTGCTAAAGAATCTACCGGTCATGGTTCTCCCCTAGCAGCACTAGTGCACGGTGGACCGGGTCGTGCTGGTGGTGGTGAAGAATTAGGCGGCTTGCGCGCGGTTAAACATTATATGCAGCGCACTGCAATACAAGGTTCACCCAATACACTAATGGCAATAACTAAAGAATATGTCAAAGGCGCTAAACAGGTTACCTTCGATAAACACCCATTTAAAAAGTATTTTGAAGAGCTAGCAATAGGTGAAAGCCTAACCACTCATAGACGCACGGTTACCGAAGCCGATATTGTTAATTTTGGGTGTTTATCTGGTGACCATTTCTATGCTCACTTTGATGAAACAGCGGTGGAAGATTCATTCTTCGGTAAGCGCGTAGCTCATGGGTATTTCTTAATTTCAGCGGCAGCAGGCATGTTTGTTGATCCGGGCAAAGGCCCTGTGATTGCCAATTATGGTCTTGAAAACTTACGCTTCATTGAACCTGTTGGTATTGGTGATACTATTCAAGTGACTATATCGGTTAAACGTAAAATTAAGAAAGCAAAACGCCCTGATGAGAAACAAGCCACAGGCGTTGTTGTGTGGAGTGTTGAAATATATAACCAACACGACGAAATGGTTGCGCTTTACGACATCATGACGCTTGTAGCGCGTCAAGAAGCGTAAGCGTCTATCTTACGTTTTTGGTTTATGAGCACTTTGATTAAAACGTGGACGATGGTCTTGAACTTCGGTCAGGGCCGTCACTTCCTTCAAGCTTTTATGGCAACGAACAGCCAAACGTTGATATTCCCGTGTGCCGTTTGTTTTCCAATCAACTTCCTGGTCGCTCAAACTGCGTTTAACAATGGCAGGCGAACCGGCAACCAAGCATCTAGGTTCACAAACGAAACCCGTTTTAACGAAAGCGCCTGCCGCGACCAAACTCTCAAGGCCGATAACAGCTTTGTCCATAATAACACTGTTCATACCAACCAGTGCATTACGACCAATAGTACAACCATGCAGCACTGCCCCATGACCTATGTGACCATCCTCTTCGACGATGCAGTCTTGGTTTGGAAAGCTATGGGCAACGCAGTTATCTTGAATATTGGAGCCTTTGTGCATAATAATTCTGCCAAAATCTCCGCGCAACGAAGCGTTAGGGCCAACGTAGCAGTTGGCACCAATAATTACATCGCCTATTAAGGTTGCTGTTGGATGAACAAATGCAGTGGGGTGTACCACTGGGTGAAGATCTTCAATAGCGTATATAGGCATAGTTTCTCTTGTTTAATACAATCATCGTTATATAGACGATTAAGATTAAGGACTTTTATGCAATTTTCAACCATTATATTTAGTAAACAAGATGGGTATGCAAGCTTAACGCTTAACCGTCCTGAAGCCTTAAACAGCTTCAACCAACTCATGCATCAAGAAGTCAAACAAGCATTTAAAATAACGCGTGAAGACCCAGCCATTCGTAGTTTACTCATTACGGGTGCCGGTCGCGGGTTTTGTGCAGGTCAAGACCTAAGCGATAGAGCGGTGTCGGACCCAAGCGAAGCCGTTGACCTTGGTGAGTCGGTGGAAAAAAACTACAATCCATTAATACGCGCCATTATGGGCCTAGAAAAACCAGTAGTATGCGCGGTTAATGGTGTCGCTGCCGGCGCAGGGGCTAGTATTGCATTAGCCTGTGACATAGTGTTGGCTGCAAAATCAGCCAGCTTTATTCAAGCCTTTAGTAAAATAGGCTTAGTACCTGATTCAGGTGGTACATTCAATTTACCGCGAGCGCTTGGCTTGCCGCGCGCCAAAGCATTAGCGCTGTTAGGCGGTAAAATAAGTGCCGAAAAAGCCGAAAAGTGGGGGCTAATATGGGAAGCTGTTGAAGACGACAAACTGCAAGCTGAAGCACTTTCTTTGGTTCAGCACTTCGCCACGCAGCCTACCCTTGGACTTGGTAAAATTAAATTATTGCTAAACCAATCTTTTAATAACTCCTTGCATGATCAACTAGAATTAGAAAAAGAAGCAATGCGAATACTTGGTGCTACACAAGATTACAAAGAGGGTGTGTCTGCATTTATGGAGAAACGTTCCCCCATGTTTACGGGTAAATAGTGATGAGTAAAGTTGATCAAAACGCAACAACAAACAATGCGAGAGCTTCAGACCTTGCAAAAGCATGCGCTAAAGTAATGCAAGTAAGTGACGCATACTCGCATGCGCTAGGAATAAGGTTAGCACAAATTGAACAGGGTTTAGCAGTAATGATCATGGCGGTTGATAACGGCAAATTAAATGGGTATGGCACCTGTCATGGCGGTGTGATTTTTTCTTTGGCTGACACCGCATTTGCTTATGCATGTAATTCACAAAACCAAACCGCGGTTGCCGCAAGCTGTACCATAGACTTTGTTCGCCCAGCGAAAAGCGGAGACGTATTAACGGCAACAGCAACAATGCAATACCAAGGCCGCAGAACAGGGGTGTATCAAACACTTATTGTTAATCAAGACGAAAAACTTATCGCTATTTTTAAAGGTAACGCAGCGCGTTTAGGCACGCCGATACTTGACCCATCACTAGAGGAATCTTTATGAAAGATGCATTTATTTGTGACGCTATTAGAACACCCTTTGGCAGATATGGTGGCACCCTAGCCTCAATTCGCGCAGACGATTTAGGCGCAATTCCTTTGCGTGAACTTATGAAGCGCAATCCCCAAGTACAGTGGGAAACTATAGACGACCTGTACTACGGTTGCGCCAACCAAGCGGGTGAAGATAATAGAAACGTAGCGCGCATGAGTGCTTTGCTAGCAGGACTACCTATCACAGTGCCAGGAACCACCATTAATCGTCTATGTGGCTCTGGAATGGACGCAATAGGCTCAGCCGCTCGCGCCATTATTAGTGGCCAGAACGAGTTCGCTATTGCAGGTGGCGTTGAATCGATGTCACGCGCCCCCTTTGTAATGGGTAAAGCAGAATCGGCGTTTTCTCGACAAGCGAGTATTTATGATACGACCATTGGCTGGCGTTTTGTCAACAAACTCATGAAATCTGAATTTGGGACAGACACCATGCCTGAAACCGCAGAAAACGTGGCTGAAGACTTTAATATTAGCCGCGAAGATCAAGATGCCTTTGCTTTTCGCAGCCAAAATAAAGCGGCTAAAGCACAAGCAAGTGGCCGTTTCGATAGAGAGATTGTGCCAGTCATTATCAAACAACGTAAAAAAGATGACATCGTGTTTGACCGCGATGAACATTTACGCGCCACTACCATGGAAGCATTAGCAAAATTAGGTACACCATTTCGTGAGGGCGGTAGTGTAACAGCTGGAAATGCATCTGGGGTTAATGACGGGGCCGTTAGTTTATTAATGGCCAGCGAAAACGCCGCTAAAAAAAATGGCCTTACGCCAATGGCTAGAGTAGTGGGAATGGCGAGCGCGGGTTTGCCTCCTCGCATTATGGGTTTTGGTCCTTCACCCGCGACTAAGAAAGTGCTTGCTCAGACAGGCTTGTCGCTTAACCAAATGGACGTCATTGAGCTAAATGAAGCATTTGCCTCACAAGGTTTAGCAGTGCTTAGAGATTTAGGACTAGATGACGACGCTGCGCATGTTAATCCAAACGGAGGCGCTATTGCCCTCGGGCATCCCTTAGGCGCTAGTGGCGCACGATTAGTGATGAGTGCTATGCACGAGTTGCATATTCAAAAGGGACGGTACGCCCTTTGTACAATGTGCATTGGCGTAGGACAAGGTATTGCTATGATTATTGAACGGGTATAAAAAGCGTTTAGCAGTCAACATTATGTTACATGTTGAAAATATTTACCTACAAGTATGTAACATTTAAATTGATTTTATTATTGTGATACAATATAGTTGCAATAACACACTAAAGTGTAACATTTTATATAAGCAGAAGAGGTTTTCATGAATAGTTCATTACATGACTTAGAGCAAGCATTTCAGGCAAAAATTGACGCTGAGCAAAAAATCGAACCAAAAGATTGGATGCCAGCAAAATATCGCAAAAATTTAGTTCGTCAAGTATCTCAGCATGGTCATTCTGAAGTTATTGGCATGCAACCTGAAGGCAATTGGATCACACGCGCACCTAGCTTGCGTCGCAAGGCCGTATTGTTGGCGAAAGTTCAAGATGAAGCCGGTCACGGTCTCTATTTATATTCTGCTACTGAAACACTTGGTACCTCTCGCGCAGAACTAATTGAAGCCTTACAAACGGGTAAAGCCAAGTACGCTTCAATATTTAATTATCCCACCCAAACTTGGGGTGACATTGGCGCAATAGGCTGGTTAGTAGACGGGGCAGCAATTTGTAACCAAGTTTCGTTACAAAGAACCTCGTACGGTCCATACGCCAGAAGTATGATTCGTATTTGTAAAGAAGAAAGCTTCCACCAACGTCAGGGCTATCAAATAATGATTGAGCTGGCAAAAGGTACGCCACAACAAAAAGCGATGGCGCAAGACTCGCTTAACCGTTTCTACTGGCCCTCGTTAATGATGTTTGGCCCGCACGATTCAGATTCTGCCCACTCTGCTCAATCAATGAAGTGGAAAATCAAGCGTGAAACGAACGACGACTTGCGTCAAAAATTCATCGACCAAACCGTTCCTCAAATTGAGTACTTAGGGCTTGAACATCCAGACAAAGATCTAAAGTGGAATGAAGAGCGTGGTCACTTTGATAGCGGTGAAATAGATTGGGAAGAATTTAACAGCGTTATTAATGGCAATGGTCATTGTAATCGCCAACGCATTAGTCATCACGTTGCCGCGCACGAAGAGGGTGCGTGGGTTAGAGAAGCACTACACGCTTATAACGAAAAAATTAAAGCACGTCGTTTAGACGCGGCTTAGGAAAATCAGATGAGTTTAGAAAATTTAGAATTATTTGAAGTATTCGTGCGCTCTAGTCGTGGATTAGACCATAAACACGTGGGTAGCTTGCATGCTGAGGATCACGAGCATGCTATTGACTATGCTCGCGACTGCTACACTAGACGTAACGAAGGTGTCAGCATTTGGGTAGTTAAGTCGAGCGACATTTGTTCTTCCCAAGAGGACGATGCGCCAGAGTTTTTCGACCCTTCGGACGATAAGCCTTACAGACATGCTACTTACTACCCACTTCCTAAAGAAATCGACAACATGTAACCAATGGGTACTATGATGGCAGAGCAAAACGAAACAACTAGACAAAAAATACAGCAATACGCCACGCGATTAGGTGACGACAGCCTTGTACTAGGACATCGTATATCTGAGTGGACAAGTAACGGTCCTTTTCTTGAAGAAGATATAGCATTAGGCAATGTAGCCCTAGATTATTTGGGACGTGCGAGAATGTTTTATACTTACGCTGCGGAACTTGCAGGCGAAGGCAAAACGGAAGATGACTTTGCGTACTTGCGTGATGAACGCGAATTTCAAAATTATTTGATCAATGAGCTTCCTCGAGGCGATTTTGCTTTTACTATTGTTAGACAATTATTTGTTGACGTTTACTATAATTACTATCTAACAGAACTCAAGAAATCTGCAGATCCTGAATTGGCGGCTATTGCGACAAAGTCACATAAAGAAACGCGGTACCACCTTCGTAGAAGTCGTGATTGGACATTGCGTTTAGGCATAGCAACCCCAGAAAGCAAAGCTCGAATGACAAAAGCACTCAATGATTTATGGGGCTACACTCACGAATTATTTGAACATGACGAACTAGAGCTTGATTTAATTGCCCAAGGAATTGCGGTAGACATGCGTAAATTTAAGGACTCGTGGCTACGCGATTTAACCGCGATTATTGAAGAAGCTGAACTTGAAATGCCTGATGGAGATTGGGCTGTGCGCGGCGGACGAGAAGGCTACCATACTGAACATTTGAGCATGTTGCTTACCGTTATGCAAAGCGTACACCGAGCTAATCCGGGCGCAAGGTGGTAGCTATGAGCGTTATTCCCACCATATCAAATGTATTGCATGAGAAATTGCAGCGACGAAACCTTTCTGAGCATGGCCATATTTGGACCTTGCTCGATGCGGTTTGCGATCCGGAAATTCCTGTATTATCAGTATGGGATATTGGTATTTTGCAAGACATAGAATTAGTCGATGGCGAGTACCATATTATTATCACGCCAACCTATTCAGGATGCCCAGCGGTAGATGCAATTAAAGAAGATATTGCCATTGAACTTGAGAATAATAACATTCACAACTTTCAGGTAAAAACACGCTTATCACCTGCGTGGACAACTGACAGCATGACACCAGAAGGCAATGACAAACTGCGAGAATATGGCATAGCACCACCAGTGGATGTGCCTAACGGATGTGCATTGCATGTTACGCCCACGACAAATGTTTTGTGTCCTCATTGCCGTTCAAGAAACACACAAATTATCAGTGAATTTGGTTCAACTGCCTGTAAAGCGTTGTTCAAATGCGATGATTGCCTCGAGCCGTTTGACTTTTTCAAATGTATCTAATTTATTAGCAGGAATAATTATGTCAGCTACCCGTTTCTATCCTTTAAAAATTAGTGATGTAAGACCCGAAACCGACACCGCAGTATGCATTAGTTTTGAAGTTCCCGCGGAATTAAAAGATACTTTTGCATTCACACAAGGTCAATTTTTGACTTTAAGCGCAACCATTAATGGCAAAGAGGTGCGCAGAGCATACTCGATTTGTTCTGGTGTTGATGATGGTGTACTGAAAGTTGGTATTAAGTGTGTTGAAGGTGGTGTGTTTTCAAATTACGCAAATGACAACTTTAAAGTAGGTGTTGAAGTCGACGTATTACCTCCGCAGGGAACGTTTTTTACTAAGTTAGATAGCCAACATGAAAAACGCTATATGTGCTTAGCGGTAGGTAGTGGAATTACCCCCATTTTATCAATAACGAAATCTATTCTGTCGCGCGAGCCCAAAAGTTTTGTGACCGTACTGTATGGCAATCGTCAAACCTCGCAAATGATGTTTAAGGAAGAATTGAGTTTCCTTAAAAATAGATACTTAGATCGATTACAAATTATTCACATCATGAGTAGAGAAGACCAAGGAAGCGATTTGCTTGGTGGGCGTATTGATAACACGAAAGGGTATAAGCTCCAAAAGTCGGGGCTTATCAACATAAAGAATACCGATGATGTGTTCATTTGTGGTCCAGAGTCGATGATGTCACAAGTTTCTCATGGCTTTCGCTTAGAGGGATTATCTGAAGATTGCATCCATTATGAATTATTCGGCAGCTCTGCTGATGATGCACAAGCCGCTTTGCAAAAAGCCAAGGCTCGCCGTGAAAAATTTGGTGATGCTAAGGCTAGTAAGATAAACCTTCGCGCAGACGGGCGTATGATTTCTTTCCCATTGTCTACGGTTGGTGAAAATATTTTGGATGCGGGCATGCGCAACGGTATGGAATTACCTTATTCATGTAAAGCAGGCGTATGCTCAACCTGTAAAGCAAAATTAGTAAAAGGGACTGTCGATATGGATATTAGCCATGGACTAGAACCGCATGAAGTTGAAGCAGGGTTTATATTAACCTGCCAAGCCCACCCTACTTCCGACGAAGTTGAAGTGGATTTCGACAAGCGATAAATTTTGAATTAGAATATAAAACACACCGAAATCGTAAGTAGAAAGCGAGCATAATAACAAGAATGAAAAATAGTGTACGATCTGTATTTCAAGACGAACTAGTCGCTAAATTAGACGCTAACAACGTGAGTTGCACATCAATGATTGTCACTTTATTTGGTGATGTGGTGTCGCAACATGGTGAGTGGATTTGGTTGGGTAGTATTATTGAGGCATTAGATCCTGTTGGGTTTAACGAGCGCTCGGTCAGAACATCAGTTTTTAGGCTAGTTCAGAATGATTGGTTGGCGACAAAGAAAATTGGTCGAAAAAGTTACTATTGCCTAACTGAGAATGGACGCCGTGAAACTCAACGAGCAGAACGTAGAATATATTTTCCACATCGGGCTACTTGGGACGCTCATTGGATTTTGGTCCTAAACGTTTCTGTTCCGGATAAAAAAGTAGATTACTTCAAAAAAAGCATACACTGGTTAGGATTCAATATATTGTCAACGGGTCTGTTTGCTCATCCTTCACCAGATCGTCGCTCTCTAGATGAAATGCTTATTGAAAACAAATTAATGTCTGATGTTGTGGTATTTAAAGCGAAATCTGAAGATGTTTACTCTAAAAATACACTTAAAACACTGATTTCTGAAAAATGGCGAATAACTGAACTTGAAAAAATGTATCAAAGCTTTTTAGGTATGTTTAGAGAATTTGCACTACAAGTCGATTTTACCCAACTCAGTAAAATTGAGTGCTTTGCTTTCAGGCTCGCTATTCTGCACGAGTTCAGAAGAATACAACTAAAGGACCCGGATTTACCATCTGAATTATTACCCATTGGTTGGGCTGGTTTTGAAGCGCAAGATCTATTGCAAAGAGTTTATAAGCATTTAGTACCAGGCTCTCTTTCATTTATTAACGAGCAACTATTTAATGCTCATGGTGAATTGCCCTCACCAACGACTAATTTTTATAAGCGCTTTAACGCCGAGACGAACTAAGGAATAAACAACGATTCTTGCTGGTGTGCTCGACCACCACAGTATTCCTAATTTTTAATGCGATGAAAAATGCTGATAAAGCAGTATGTGGCGACGTAAAGAACTAAGCTGTTGTTGAACCTATTATTCAAATCAGTCAATCTATCATTTTTTAAAAACGGAATAATTATGTCTACTTTGGTTTCAGTTACAATACAGCAAAATATTGCTGTGATTACGGTAAACAACCCGCCTGTTAACGCACTTTCAACCGAAGTAAGAGCGGGTTTACTCGACGCAATTAATGATGTTAAAAGTCATAAAAACACAATCGCTATCGTAATCATTTGTGAAGGTCGAACATTTATCGCAGGTGCAGATATCCGTGAATTTGGGCAAACGCCTAGATTACCTCATTTGCCAGATGTGGTTTTAGCAATTGCGAATGCCAGCGTGCCTACTATTGCGGCTATTCATGGCACAGTGCTGGGCGGCGGGTGTGAAATAGCCCTAGCCTGCCAATATCGTGTAGCACTACAAGGGACTAAAATAGGTCTACCGGAAGTAAACTTGGGGCTTATACCCGGCGCTGGCGGCACTCAGTTGCTACCGCGCGTTGTTGGTATAGAAAAAGCGCTGGAAATGATTATTGGCGGTAAGCCCGTTGCTTTACCGAAAATACCCGATAATGCATTGGTACACAGGGTTTGCGACAACGACTTATTGAACTGTGCGCTTTCTTTTGCACATAGTCTTGGTCAGGATAAAAATTATGTGCTTCCCTCTTATCCACCCGTGAAGCATGATGATGTGGCGTCTGCAAGACACTATGCGCTCAGCAAGCTAGTAAATCGTAGGAAAGGCCAACAGGCTCCTCTAAAGGCTTTAGAGTCTGTATTGATGAGTACCGAATACCCCCTTGAAGAAGGCATGAACAAATCCAGAGATTTATTTATAGAATGCCGTGACTCTGCTCAGTCTGCGGCTATGCGATATGCTTTTTTTGCCGAAAAAAAAGCAGAGAAAGTAAGTGTTGAAATGCGTTCTGCCTCAATAACGGATATAGAAAAGGCAACGGTTATTGGCGCGGGTACAATGGGTGCAGGAATAGCAATGTGTTTGTTAGCGTCGGGCTTACATGTTTATCTATTAGAAATTAATGACGAGAATTTAGAACGAGGCATGACACATATTCGCAATACGCTAGCTTCATCAGTTGACAAGAGGCGTTTGAGCGAGCAACAATCAGCAGAGCAATTGTCGCGATTAACAGGTACCACTCAATACAATACAATAGCCGACTCAGACCTAGTGATTGAAGCCGCGTTTGAGAGCATGGCGGTTAAACAGGACATTTTTGCGACACTAGAGAAAACCGTTTCCACAAAGTGCATTTTAGCAAGTAACACGTCATACTTAAACATTGATGAAATTGCGTCAGTAGTAAAGTATAAAGAGCGCGTTATTGGGCTACATTTTTTTAGCCCCGCACATATTATGAAACTACTCGAAATTGTGAAAACAAAACATGTTGCACCAAGCGTTGTAGCAAGTTGTATGGCCTTTGCCAAAAAAATTAAAAAACAAACGGCACTTGTCGGTATGTGTTACGGATTTGTAGGAAACCGCATGTATGCTAGCTATGGTCGTGAAGCCAATTACTTGTTGCTTGAAGGGGCTAGCCCAGAGCAAATTGACAATGCATTAGTTGAGTTTGGTATGGCAATGGGTCCTCTTGCCGTTAACGATATGTCAGGAATTGACATAGCCTATAAAGCCCGTAAAGAAAATCCCAATTTACCTAAAGATCCGAGTTACTTTTTAGCAGCAAATTTAATGGTTGAATCGGGACGTCTGGGGCAGAAAACATCCATGGGGTTTTATACCTACGACGATAAGAAGAAACGCACCTCTGACAAGTCTGTAATAGATATTTTCAAAAAAGCGGCGCAAGATTTAAGTATTCCGGAGACTCACTATACGAATGAAGAAATTAGTGAGCGTCTTGTGTTAGCTCTTATTAATGAAGGCGCAAACATACTCGCTGAGGGCATTGCTGATAACGCTGAAATTATTGATACTATATGGCTTAATGGCTACGGTTTCCCTCGATACATCGGTGGCCCAATGTTCTATGCCCAGCAGTTAGGCTGGTCATACGTAAAAGAGCGCTTAACAGCATTGCATCAACAAACCGGCAAAGATTGGTGGATACCTTCTCCATACATCGACAGTATATTATAGCGTTGAAAAACCCTAAGTATTCACTTGTAGTACCGAAACCAACTACATACCTTAGAATCGGTCAAATCGATATACCTTGGGGTCAACAATTGGTTTAACGTTAGTCACAAGATCGGCAGCAAGCATTCCCGCCGCGGGGCCGGTACCAAAACCATGGCCAGAAAAACCAATAGCAACTGTCAAGCCATATACCGCATCTATTGTATCAATAACCGGATTAGAGTCGGGCGTAATGTCCATACAACCTGCCCATGTTTCGGCTATTTCAGCCTCTTTAAACAGCGGCCATACTTCCCGCAGGTTTGTTAATGCTTCGTCAACGATGCTTTGATTTGCCTTGGGGTCAAGCGTTCTTACTTTCTCAAAGGGCGAAACTTGATCATTTTTCCACTTCCGCTTGAGAGCAAGATCATCCAAAAAGTAACGACCTAAAGACACATCTAAGGCACCGCCTTGGGTGCGTAACTGTTTCAGGTAACGATGCCCGACGAATAAGTGATCTAAGGTTAAGGGAGCATCAAGCCTAGCGCGTTGAGTAATAATATACCCACCATCATCGTGCTTTCTAAATGAGAAATTAGGTCCGCCAACTGCAATATCTGTTGGACCGTTAAAAGGTTTTGTACGGAGTGCCGAGCAAATTAACGGTAGTGTAGGATAACTTATACCTAAGTTGCCTAAGAAGCGACGCGACCATACGCCTGTTGCCAACAGTACTTGTTCACAACGAATTTCACCCTGCTCGGTCATTACACCACTCACTTTACCACCTGCGGTTATTACACTTCTTACCGCACAACGTTGAATGATTGTAGCACCTTTATTAATAGCTGAATTTGCAATAGCGCTCGTGGCTAAATGGGGTTCAGCTTTACCATCGGACGGGGTATACACGCCGCCTGCCCACTTTCCTACCCCACGCGGTGCATACTCATTTATTTCTTGTGAACTGAGCATTTTTGAACCCAAAGATAATGATTCAACCGACGTTAACCATGCTTGGTGCGTTGCTAACTGCGCTTCGTTTTGTGCTAAGAACATTATCCCAGATTGTTTGTAACCAACATCTTTGCCTACTCGCTTTGACATGTTAGTCCACAACTTATCTGCCTCTATAGCTAAAGGAATATCATCAATGTGACGACTAGTTTTGCGTATCCAGCCTAAGTTTCGTGAAGATTGTTCACCTGCAACATGCCCTTTTTCAAGCAATACCACCGGAATGTTACGCTCAGCTAAACTTAAGGCTGCCGATACACCTACAATACCACCACCAATAATGACCACTGTTGTGGATTGGGGTAGCTTGTTTTCAGTGTTTATTAATTCTAGCGTTTTAGACATAACATTCCTAATGTAATTACAAAGATATGGTTTTAGCGTTTTAAGCTGGTTCTATACTAATGCAGTGTTTATGTATGTCGTTTTTGCTTGCGCCGCGCCACGATAAGCAGAAACTTCAATTTCTACTTTATATACCGTTGAACCGAGTGGTGGGCAAGTGACTGTGCTAGCAGGATCAATACCCTTGAACTTTTGCCCAATGTAAGTCATCACTGCATGCACGTCATCTGGTGATTGTATAAAAACACGAGACATAACAACGTCAGATAACGATGAATCTAGAGCCCCGAGCGCTTTTTCAATATTACTAAATACTTGTTCCGTTTGTGCTAATACATCTTCCGGGATTTCACCTGTTTGTGGATTACGACCCGCCGTGTTAGATACGTAAATCCAATTATCAACGGCCACTGCTCTGGAATAACTGCCGATTCCTTCAAATTTAGAACCCGTCTTTACTTTTGAAACTTGTGTCATTGTAATTCACCTTGTAAAAAATTTATGATCGATCGTCTAACGAAGCACTGGTGCATCCCAGAGGTTCAGCTTTACGCCAATACCTTTTTCAAGCGCATTTCTGTACACAACTGTCGCCCACGCTACATCTTCAACCGGCATACCACCCACCGATAACATAATAATTTCGTCATCATTTTGACGGCCGGGTGTTACACCCGCGACAATTTCACCAAGATCTTCTAGGCTGTCCATGCTGATTAACTTATCATCTACCATATCCATGAAGCGCACACCAATTAGTGGAATATGATTGTGACCCGGCTTGGGCACCTCTTCATGCCACGCTTGATAAAGACCGGTATTGTCTAATACTTTGCGTATATCGGTCTGTTCCATCCCTGCGTCTAAGCGACATGACGCAGGCATTGCTAAATACGCACCTGGCTTCACCCATGCCCTCTCCACAACTGGATAGGTTGCAGGGTTGCCTGTTTCACCGGAGTTACAATAGGTAACAATATCTGAACCGCGAACCACCTCTTCAATGGTATCAACAATATGGACATTGGATATTTGGGGAAACGTTTTACCCAGCCAATCAGTAAAGTCATTCAGACTTTTTTGCCCACGGCCTTTAATTTTTATGGTATCAATTTCAGAACATGCTGCCATAAAAGCAGCAACCGACGTTTTGCCCATGACACCTGGTCCTAATAAACCGATTACTTTAGAATCTTTGCGCGCAAGATGGCGTGCACCTACTCCGGGAATTGCACCTGTGCGATAGGCAGACAGTAAGTTAGCCGACATATACGCTAATGGAGCAGCTGTGTCAGGATCGCTTAAGGTAAACATTAGAATCGAGCGTGGCAGTCCTTTATCGCGGTTTGCTACATTAGAACCATACCACTTAACACCACAGGTCTGAAAATTTCCACCAAGGTAGGCAGGCATTGCCATTAATCGTCTATCAGCAGTGGGCTTTGGCATACTTGGAAAAGGAGACTCTTCAGGAAACGTAATCATTGCACCATGAGAATCGCTGTTTGGGCCTGCCATACGGTAATCACCTTTTTCCAGTAGAATAAACATTTCTTCCATAGTGTCTACGCACTGAGGCATATCGGTAACGCCTGCTTTTATCATGTCTTGCTCAGACAAATAAATGAAATCTATTTTAGTGTTATCTGACATGTTTCTACCTATTAATAATTGTTAAATATTATTTTTATGGCTAATTTTGAATAAAGATTGTAAAACTTAGTAATAAGATTTGTTAGATTGTAGATGTAAAATAGAGCAACTATTAGTATGTTGTATTGAACTTTTGCGACATTTGTTAACATTCAAGTGAATATTTATGTAATATTGACGGATGGGGATTGTGCGACATCGATGAAACAAGAGTCAGAAAATTGCTTATAGGTACAGAAAACAAAAAAAAAGTTGATGCTTATGCCAACCAGCCTTGGTTTGTGCAGTGTGCTGCTGAAAAATTTTCAATCATGTCTTCACCTGATCCGGCAATCGCGCATTTCTATAGCTTTAAAGTCGACCCTCATAAATCATTAACGCTTGCCATTCCTGACGGCTGCATCGACATTTTGTTTAACGGTAACGACACGACCCCATCAGCTAAAGTTTATGGCTCCTTGCTACAAATAGAAGCGGTTAATCTGATAAAAAACGAACATTATATAGGCGTGCGATTTGCAAATGGGATTGTACCAAATTTCCTTGACGTTTCTGCCAAAGAACTCATTAACAATCACTACAATCTTCTTGATGTGGCTCCCAACGCAGAAAAACTGCTTGAGCAAATAGCTTGTAGAAATAGGGTTATACAAAAAGTCGATTCAATTCAACAATATTTACATAACAAAACTCTCCCGCGCACCTCATCACAGTTAACAATACCTATAATTCGTAAAATTTGTCAGCAGAAAGGTAATGTGCGTGTTAAAGATTTAGAGTTGCTTACTGGTTACACAACAAGAACGTTGCAACGCGCTTTTATGGACGATGTGGGTATGTCACCCAAACTGTTTAGTCGAATAATTAGATGCCAGTCCGCTGCATATAGTTTAAAACATGATCACATTAGTTTTTGCGACCTCGCATCTGAACTAGGATTCAGCGATCAATCGCATTTTCTTAGGGAATTTAAGCAACTTATTAGCTCCACACCGCTAGAATATATTAATTACGTTAAACAAGAAGAGTATGCTAATAAGTTACAATCTTCTTGATTTGGAATAGATAAAACGCAACAACATTCTCAAATTAACGCGATATTTTCACTAGCAACCTATCCCAAAACACACTGCACAATTTATTAACTCGCCACTGCTTTATCTCATTACATTTCTTTAACAATTCGGTTTATCCTCAGGATTTTATTTCTTAAAGTCCTCATAAATAGTTTTGACAAGCGCTTTCAGACATGTAAATATCGATAAAAATACGTGAATATTAAAGTAATAAGTAAACAATAATCGTTTCGGAAATTACTTCAAAAAAAGTTGCTTATTTTATATATGCATACCTGCTGTATGAAGTTTAATAAGTACATATTAGCTATATTATGAAATAAAAGGGTTAACATGAGACACAATAAATTAACACTTGCCATTGTCGCGGCATTATCAGTAGGTACTTCCTTCGCATCTCACGCACAGGAAACTGAAACTGAAACTGAAAAAGGAAAAGGAAATTCCGTTTTTGAAGTCATTACCGTAACAGCAAAAAAGCGTACACAAAGCTTACAAGATGTTAACGTCTCTGTAACCGCCTTTTCGGGCAACGCATTACGCGAACTTAACATGACCGACAGCGTTGATATTGCAGCCCAAACTCCTGGCTTAAACATTGGCACACCGGTGGGTGAAGGTAACAATCCATCGATATCTTTGCGTGGTGTTGGCCTGAACGATTTTAATGACAACAACGAAGGGCCTATTGCCGTTTATCGTGATGAAGTTTACCAATCTGCAATGCCTGGACTTACGTTTCAGTTGTTTGATTTAGAGCGTGTTGAAGTTTTACGAGGTCCTCAAGGTACACTGTATGGACGCAACGCAACTGGAGGATTAGTCCACTTTATCTCCAATGCCCCAACAGACGATACAGAAGTGTTAGTAGATGTCACTCTTGCTCAGTATGGTCAAATAAAAACAGAAGCTGCGATTGGCGGCAGCTTGTCAGATTCTATTCAAGGCCGCTTGTCAGTTGCTACCAACAATCACGACGGTTACGTCGAAAATAGAATAGGCCCTGATGCAAACGAAGCTAACAGTCAAGCCTATAGATTACAATTGAACTTTGACCTTACCGATGACTTTTCTGCTTTGGTCAATGTTCATGGTGGTAAATCTGACACTAATGCCCCTCAATACCAACATCGTGCAAGTGATGGCGTAGCCGATTTTTATGGTTATGTTGACAACGACGGTGATAATTTTGCAGGCGAATATAATAGAGAAGGTATATTGAAAATAGATTCGTCTGGTGCATCGGTAAAATTAAACTATGAACACGACAGTTTTTCATTCACTTCTATAACTGCTATCGAAAACGTCGAAAAAATCCATGAAGAAGATACAGACGTGGGACCCTTTAGTGGTATCGTCCCAACGTTTTCATCTGAAAATGAACAGTTCTCGCAAGAGTTTAGACTAAATGGCTCATTAGACACTATCGATTGGATCTTAGGCGCATATTACTTCGAAAATGAAGTGATTGGAGGCTTAAATTTAAGCGTTAATTATCCTGGTCCACTTATCGACGCGATAACCGGCGCACCTGAGGGCTCATTCGGACCTGACATTATACCCTTCGTCGACTACGATATTGATTACGACCAAGACACTACGTCATATGGGTTATTTGGACAAATTGAAAAATCAATAAACGATAAACTGACCCTTACCGTAGGACTACGTTATACAAGTGAAGAACGCACCATGCAGTACCAAAATATTGCCACTACTAATGCCGATGCGGTTGTTAATTCATGTCTCATTCCTGCTGGCGATGTTTGTGGTTTGGTGGGTGATAATACCTTCCCGGGTACAAACTTTTATTTTGACTTTACCGATCAAAACCCTGCTGCCGCAGATTTAACCACGATTGATGACAGTAACGTATCGGGTCAAATCGGTATTGATTACAAGTTAAACGACGATACGCTGTTATTTTTTCACGTGTCCAATGGCTTTAAGAGCGGTGGCTTTAACGGCGGCTTTCTTGATTTTACCGATGGTGTGAGCGAAGCCGATGTCCCTTTTGATGCAGAAGTGCTTACCAGTTATGAAGGTGGTTTTAAGGCAACGTTAGCCGATGGCGATATTAGACTAAACACCAGTGTTTTTTATTATGACTATGAAAACTATCAAGCCCTAACCTTTGCTGGTTTGAGCCAATTTATTAACAACTCAGATGCAGAACTGTCAGGTATTGACGCAGAACTAACATGGACACCTGGCGACAAATGGGATATTAAATTAGGTGCAAGCTTACTAAACACTGAAATAGATAGTGTAATGGTAAGAGGTGTGGGTACAGTAGAAGGCACTAAAATGGTGCTTGCACCTGAGTTTACGGTTAACGGTATCATTAGATATCAAGCCACTGAGGAGCTTTCCGCTCAATTGGACTTTAACTATCAGGGAGAACAATTCTTTGATATAACGAATAGTGAAGTATCTACAGAAGACGCATATACAGTTTTTAATGCACGAGTAGGCTATCGCATAAATGACTTTTGGAAAGTATCGGCCTTTGTTAAAAACTTAAGTGACGAAGAATATCGGGTTTATTCTTTTGATTTCACCCAAAATGCAGGCTTTATTCAAGAGTTCTATGCTAGACCCAGATGGGTAGGTGTAAACGTTCAGTATAATTTCTATTAGTAATCACAGAATAAAAATTGACATACTAAAAGGTAGAAATATGAAACAGTTTAAAATGATAATTGATGGTAAAGAATTTACAACAGATAAAACATTTGAAGTAATTAACCCTGCATTAGGTGTGCCCTTTGCAGTATGCGCACAAGGTAGTCCTGCAAATGTAGATATGGCCGTGAAAGCGGCTAGAAAAGCGTTTCCTGCATGGAGTCAATCTTCAGAGGAAAGTCGCATAGAAAAAATGCTTGCAATAGCGGCACTACTTGAGCAAAACATGCCCGAGTTAATGCAATTAATTACCCAAGAGAGTGGGAAACCCCTTAACGGTTTTGGAGGCGTTGGTTCGGGCATGGAAGTTGGAGGATCAATCGCTTGGACGCAAGCTACCACTAGCTTTTCATTGCCTCCTGAAGTCATTCAAGATAACGATGAAGCAAAAGTAGAAATGCACCGCAAACCCTTAGGTGTTGTCGCTTCTATTACGCCTTGGAATTGGCCATTAATGATTGCAATATGGCACGTAATGCCGGCTTTACGCACAGGCAATACCGTGGTAATCAAACCATCGCCTTACACGCCGCTTGCCACCATTAGATTTGTTGAACTCGCTAATACCGTGTTACCTCCTGGTGTGTTAAATATAATAACCGGTGGTGCAGATGTGGGTAATGCTATTTCATCTCATCCTGATATTAATAAAATAGTATTTACCGGTTCTACAGCAACAGGTAAACAAATTATGAGCTTAGCATCGACTAATTTGAAGCGTGTAACGCTGGAATTAGGCGGCAACGACGCAGGAATAGTTTTACCTGACGCGAATATTGACAAAATTGCTAATGAGTTATTTTTATCTTGTTTTCATAATAATGGTCAAACTTGTGCCTGTTTGAAACGTTTGTATGTGCACGAATCAATATACGAAGACGTTTGCGCTGCTCTTGTTAAAATAGCCAAAGAAGTAGTTGTCGGAAATGGGTTAGAGGAAGGTGTAGAGATTGGGCCATTGCAAAATAAAGCACAATTGGACAAAGTAATTGAGCTTACCAATGATGCGATAGCAAATGGTGGTAGGGTATTGGTTGGCGGAAAAGCCCGTGAAGGTAGTGGTTATTTCTTCCCTCCTACCATTATTGCAGACGTAAACGATGGCATGCGCCTAGTGGATGAGGAACAATTTGGACCTGTTTTACCGGTTATCAAATATTCTAATATTGACGACGTTATTAATCTTGCTAATCAAAATGAAGCCGGATTAGGCGGGTCATTTTGGTCTTCAAACTTAGACTTAGCGAGGTCATTGGCAAGCAGACTGGAAACAGGTTCTGTTTGGATAAATGAACATGGCACCATTCAACCTGACGCACCTTTTGGCGGCGTTAAACAATCAGGTATCGGCGTGGAATTTGGTACACTTGGATTAGAGGAATATACCTCAGTCCAAACGATAAAAACTGGTCGCAGATAGGAAAGAAAATCATGCCCACTAAAACTAAGCATTTCAGTTTATTGTTAAGCAGTGTTGCAGCCTCGCTATTACTGTTGGGTTGCTCATCGAGTTCAATTGTTACCGATGATGGTAAAAGTGGTATTGATATCGCGTCAAATCAGGCTGTTGTTATAGTTGCAAGGCCAGATCCATCTTTACCGCCATTACCCATAGAAAAAACCGGTAGAATAGAAACTCTACCGGCAACATATCCAGAAAGTTGGATGTTTGTTGATGAATCGAGTTTTACCAGTATGTTCGGTGGTAAAATGATAATTATCGATATTAACGCTCCGACTACCTCCAAATTGATTAAGGGGACAGCAGACAAAAATCTGCTGGGTAATTTTGCCAATGCAAAAACACGTCCTGAGTTTTATATTGTAGAGTCTTTTCACGAGCGCGGAAGCCGTGGTGCTAGAACAGACGTTTTGGTTATTTATGACAAAGTAACCTTATCACCAATTAAAGAAATAGTGCTCACACATACGCGTTTGACTTCTCTGCCCCGGCGCGATGCTATGACGTTATCTCAAGACGAAAAATTCTTATATATCGCGAATTTTAGTCCTGCAGCGTCATTCACGGTTGTTGATTTGGATACTCACGAGGTGGTGGGAAATATAGCAACCCCGGGGTGCGTATTACCTTTTCCTACCGGTAAACGAAGTGTTACGTCAATCTGTAGCAATGCTACTTTGTTAACCACTATATTAGACAATAGTGGCAACAAGAAATCTCAGCATCGTACAGACGCCTTTTTTGATACCGACAAAACCCCTATTTTTGAGCGTCCTTCTTATATAGGACGAACTGCCTACTTTCCCAGTTTCACCGGTGAAATGCACGAACTTGATTTGTCTCAGGAGATAGTAAAATATAAGGGTAAATGGGATCTTCTAAGTAATGAAGAGCGAATCGCAGGTTGGCGTCCTGGGGGAATGGCACTAAGTGATTCGGATGAACAAGGCCTGTTATATATTATTATGAGCGCAGAAGGCTTTGATGGCTCGCAAACGCATGGCGGCAATCAAGTTTGGGTATTTGATGTTAAAAATAAAAAGAGAATTGCAACAATTGATGCGCCTAACTGGGCTGTATCAATCGCGGTGACAAGAGGAAAAAAACCGTCGCTTGTGGTGACAAATGGGGAGATGAACCTTGATGTGATTAATCCAAGAACGGGAGAGTTAGTTAAGACTATAAGTGATTTTGGCAACATTACACCACTAATTCTTATCAAGGCGTACTAATGAGCGTTTTTCACTTTTTATCAGATGTTATCGCGCTTTTCTTAATGTGGCTTTTTTTACGCGCTGCGGTGCATAAGCTGAGTCCCGATAATCGCTACTATTACCTGCAACTGATGGCAGATTACGGAGTAAGTTCTTCTAAGCTTGCAGCTGCCTTGTATAAATGCCTTGGTACGCTAGAGCTTGTTGTTGCAATGGCAATGTTAGCCGCCAGCACTCGCTTCTACGCTACCATCATTGCTGTTGCTCTTCTGGGCATGTATTTATTGGGTATGACTGCGCAGCTAATCAAGGGGAAACGGGACCTAAGCTGCGGATGCAGTGGGCCAAACTCACATCTCAAAATCAGCTGGCCGTTAATTATCAGGAATGCGGTACTCATTTGCATTGCACTCATGTGCACATTGCCGGGCGTAGGATTCACTTCACCATTATCGTTTGCCATATTCATGACGTGTGGGTTCATGATTTTGTTCTATTCATGCGTTGAGAACCTTATTGCCAATGCACAAAAAATATCTATCTTGAGGGCTTATTAATGGATTTTATTACTATTTCAAACGCCGTATTATGGATTGTGGTTATTCTACAATCTATTGTCATTTACGCACTAACCAGACAAGTAGGAGTTTTATTTGAACGCGTTGCGCCAGCAGGCGCGCTAGCAATTAACCAAACAATAGAAGTAGGTGCTATTGCACCGAACTTAGCCTTACAGTCTTTAGATTCTAAACTGGTAGATGTAGGGGGTAAATCAGCCAATAATAGATCTCAACTTCTCTTTTTTGTCTCCCCAGATTGTCCTGTGTGTAAGACCTTATTACCGGCCCTTAAATCTGCGGCTAAATCAGAAAAATCATGGATTGACCTTATTCTAGCCAGTGATGGAAAACAAGAACATGCGGCGTTTGTTAAGCAATACGAATTGGAACAACATCCTTATATTGTGTCCGAACTGTTAGGCAAGTCGTATGGTGTGTCAAAGCTTCCCTATGCTGTTGTTATAGATGAGACCGGAAAAGTTGCATCGATGGGCATCATTAACTCACGAGAGCATTTAGATAGCTTGTTTGAGGCTAAAGAACGAAAAATTCCCTCTATTCAGGCATACATGCAAGACCAAGCTAGCGAAGAAAAATTTGTGGAGATTAAATAGATGAAATTTTTAGACAAATTGGTTGAAAAAAATGCTCGTAAAATAGCGCAAACTAACGGTAGGAGGGGAATGTTAAAAAGTCTCGGTGCAGCATTAGTTGGCGCAAGTATCATCCCATTACTACCTGTTGCGAGAGCCGCTGAAAAACAAAATTATCCACAAGAATCTGGTGATCCAAGCAGTTGTGATTACTGGCGCTACTGTGCAGTTGATGGTTTTTTATGTGAGTGTTGTGGTGGCTCTACTAATTCTTGCCCACCCGGGACTGAAATGTCACCAATTACTTGGATTGGTACATGTACTAATCCCGTAGATGGTCGAAATTATGTTATTTCGTACAATGATTGCTGTGGTAAAACACAGTGCAATACCTGCTTGTGTCAACGAGATGAAGGTGACAGACCGTTATATCGCTCTGATAAATCTAACGACGTAAATTGGTGTTTAGGTGCGACCAGTTCAGTTTATCATTGCTCAACCGCGATAGTCGTTGGTATTGCATTTGAAAAGTAGGCTATTAACATGAAAATTCATCTAAGCGGCTTACTTTTGTTTATTGCACAGTGCCCTTTGGTTTTTGCTGATGGCACTGCTGCTGAGCCAGAAATTAACGAACACAGAGCATTATTTAATTATCAAATGCTATGCCAAGGTTGTCATGTTGGTGATGGCAGCGGCGGAAAAGATGTACCCAATATGAAAGGTACTGTTGGACAATTTTTGAAGACACCTCAAGGTCGTGAGTACCTGATAAGGGTACCCGGCACTGCTAACAGCGCACTAGACAATAAAGAGCTTGCAGAATTGATGAACTGGATGTTGCCAGCCATTGGACAAGACAGTGTGTCAGATGACTTTTTACGTTTTAGCGAAGAAGAAATAGGCACACTACGCCAAGATCCGCTCATGGAAGTTGTCGAACATAGAGCAAAGGTACTCAAACAGATAGGCTACTTAGAGCCGTAATAATGGCCTACGAGTTAATCATTTAGGAGATATATTCAGCATGAAAATGCGCCTCAAACACTACCCGACAATGTTACTTATGATCGTTGCTGCGTCAACGTTAGTGACGCCCGCTTCTGCAGATAATATAGGAGCTATAACTATGACTTGCGGAGCATGTCATGGAGCAAACGGTATTGCGACAAATAACGATTGGCCAAGTTTAGCCGGTCAAAAGTCAGGTTACCTTCTGGACCAACTGCGAGCATTTAAAAGTGGTTCACGCCAAAATATTCTAATGGCAAACCTGTTAGACTCTATGTCAGAACAAGATTTACAAGACATTGCTGCCCACTATGCATCACTTCCTTTTAAAGTAATTCCCGCTACAACGATAAATGAAAATGGCAGAAACGTGCGCGCCGCTTGCATTTCATGCCATGGTATGAACGGCAACACTGTTAATGACACATGGCCAAACCTAGCGGGTCAGAATCAAGGCTATTTACTTCAGCAACTAAAAAACTTTAGCGCTGGTGACAGAGAATCGGTAATTATGAACGTTATTGCTAGTGAATTAAATGAACAACAAATGACAGATGTAGCTGAATACTTTGAGCAAATTGGTTCGCAACAGTAAGTCTATCAGTCAGGACTATTAACAATCCAGCATAGCCATTTTAGACTTGGTTACGGTTCAGGTAATTGGGAAAATTAAACGCCGCAATCCTTTATTAAAAAGAACTGCGGCGTTTTCGTTTGTGGCACATACCTAACCTTTAGTGTATTTTCACCTTATCTTCAAGCTCCACGCCATAAGAGCAGCCAGCAACAATGGTATAGAGAATATCAAAAAGTTTATTTGCATCGTTACGCCAGCAGCAATAAACAATCCACCTACATAGGGGCCAACGACTGCACCAAACCTACCAAGACCTAGCGCCCATCCAATACCAGTTGCTCGCACTTCTGTAGGATAAAGTTTAGCAGAAGTAGAATATAAACCAACAAAGGCACCTTGCAAAAAGAAACCAATAATAAACAACAAGAAGTAAAGGTTAAAGTGCTCAAACAGTTCACCAAACGTGAACAAAAGTGCCCCCGCGAATACCAGAAAAAATCCAATTAATCTTGTGAGACCAAAGTTAGCGGCAAACCACCCTAAACAAAGCGTACCAATGACCCCACCACCATTAAATGCAACAGCAGAAAAAACCCCTGTTTGTTCACTCAAGCCCGAATCAATAATTAATTTTGGAAGCCAACTCATCAGAAAGTACATAGACACAAAAACAAGAAAGAACGTAAACCATAGTTGTATTGTTTTAGTGCGTAAGCTAGGTGACAACAGCGCTCGTATACTTGCCTTCGGCAATTGATTTTTTGCCGCTTCCGGAAATGCAGAAATGCTTTTTTTATTCATATTTAACAATAAATCTTTCGCTTTTACTAATGCTTCGTCTGTACCGACGGTTCGTAAAAACTGCAACGATTCAGGCACCAGGAAGTATACAACGACAGTCATTAACAAAGTGACTATGCCTAGACCAATAAAAATACCTTCCCAGCCATAAATAGGTAATGTAGGCGCTACAATAATACCGCCCAGTGTCGCCCCTAGAGGAAAACCAGAAGCAACAATAGCCACACTGAAGCTTCTATATTTTGTCGGCGTATATTCCGTGGTAAGCGCAGTTAAGTTCGCCAACATACTGCCTACACCCAAGCCGGTTATAGCGCGTAAAAAAATCAACTCCCAAAGCGACGATGTCATCCCAGTAAGCGTCATCGACACACCAATCACAAACACGCTACCAATAAGCATTTTTCGGCGGCCTATTTTATCAGCGTAGGGGGCAATAAACATAGCGCCTAACATCATACCAGCAAGTGTGACGCTAAAAATAATACCTAAGTTTGAAGGGTCTATATTTAATTCATTGCTAACACGCTGCGCCGTAAAAGACATAGAGGTAATGTCAAATCCGTCTAGTATCATTAACAAAAAAGAAATAAATACTACTCTTATCTGCAGAGCAGATATGCCTCCTTCATCCAAAATGGATTCGAAATCTTTAGGATCAGCATTTTCATGTATATTGTTATTATTGTTCATGATTAGATATCTCTTTACATCAGCGATTTAAAAATAAAGCTTATCAAGCATTGTCTAGTATGCTTCTACTCTATAGGCCCCAGGCACTGTTATTGGAAACTATGCCTAAGGGAGGGGGATACAATTGTCTACTGAATTGTCGGTAAAAACCCAAGCTGTTATTACAAACATAAAATAAGTAAGGTCAGCTTAGATTTATAACTTACTCAATACCGGCGATACTTTTTAGACCCTTTTTAAGGATTCTAATTTCATCTTCTGAAAGTTTACTTAACAGACCCTTCTCATGATGTTTCGCGATGGTAACGAGTTTTGACTGTAAAGCCCCGCCCTTCGTCGTTAATTTAACAGCATCATTACTATATTTAAGTACGCCTACTTCACTCAGCATTTCCAAAGACTGCTTTAAATCTTCGGTAGGTTGCATCACTAGCTTACTCAAATCAGCGAACGGCACAGAGGAAGATTCGTTCAACAAGGTGAGTATTCTCCAGTCTTCAGGCGTTACATTACATCCTTCTATTAGGGCTGGATAAAGCTCTTTTCTGTAAAGAGAGATAGTTGAATTAAGTTGGTACAAAAGAAAGTCGTTTAAGAACTCACTTCCTGTACTCACACTTGTATCTGCATCTAAATTTGGATGCTGAGAAGCAATCGAATAACTACCACGAGAGAAAACAAGCGGTGTTTTAGATTGATTATGCGAATAGCTTACCACTTCACCTACTATAATAAGATGGTCGCCACCTTCGTAAACATTCCAAGTTTTACACTCAAATTGAGCACCGCAGCCTTCTAGGAGAGGCACGCCACCCACACCGGCTATGTAAGTTACGTCTTTAAATTTATCTTCACCACGCCCTGCAAATTGGTTTGAAGTAGCCACTTGAGATTCGCTTAATACGTTGACTGCGAAGTACTCGGCGTTTTCAAATATTTTTGCGCTGTATGCGTTTTTATCAACGCTCCATAGCACTAAAGCAGGATCCATAGACACACTGTTAAAACTGCTCGCAGTGCAGCCTATTGGGTCGCCATTAGTGTCTAGTGTTGTGATTACCGTAACGCCGGTAGGAAAATGACCTAAGGCATTTCTGAAATCTCTGACATCAAATTCAGCATTCTTTTTCATAATATTCTCCTAATAGTTTTTAACGTCCTGCCTTGTGAGCAGGTAAAGTGCCAATACCCCAATGTGCTTTTGGATATTCGCTAATTAACACGCGAATATTTTGTTCCGGTGCCCCTATTGACGCAGTTACCGCTTCAGAAACCGCTTTAATTAGCGCTTCTTTTTGTTCAGTAGTACGTCCTTCCATCATATTTACATTAATAATCGGCATACTGTGTTCCTTATTATTTGGCTGAAAAATATTAAACAAAGCGACCCGACAATGTGCCTAAATCTTGATAACGAACGGTGAAATTATCACCTTTCTTGACCGGTACAGCCGCTGTAATAGCACCTATCATTACGAAAGAGCCAGCAGGCAACTCTTCACCACGTTCTCCAAGCATGTTAGCTAACATCGCGACCGATGCAGCCGGGTGACCCAATACAGCAGCGCCTGCGCCTACTTCAACCACAATGCCATTTACTTCCATTACCACGCCTAGATTTTTCAAATCTAGGCGTGACGTTGGCTTCATTTGACCTCCGGTGACAAAGCGAGTTGACGAGCTGTTGTCAGCAATTACGCTTTTCAAATCAAACTTGAAATCTTTATAGCGCGAATCAATTACTTCGACTGCAGGCATTACAAAGTCGGTCGCTGCAAGCACATCAGCAATATGGATACCGGGACCTTTAAGTGCTTTCTTCGTCACAAAAGCCAATTCAGCTTCAATTTTAGGATGAATTAATTCATCAATTTTTATTTCACCACCGTCAGGCACACTGAAGTAATCAGCAAGAAATCCATAACATGGATTTTCAACACCCATTTGCTTCATTTTTGCCCACGAGGTCAGGCCCATTTTCATGCCGACTATTTTTGTACCGCGAGCTTCTTTACGACGCCTAATTTCCCACTGAATGTCAAACGCATCTTCATAGCTCATGTCAGGGTAATCATCGGTTATTTTAGTAACTTCGTATGCCTGCAACTCTGCATTCTCTAAATGTTCAGCAAGTTTGTTGACTTGTTTTTTTGTTAAATTGCCCATTTCTCTAATCCTATTTATTTGCTGAAAGTTGTTTGCTCAATGTAATAGCAACATCTTCAATCATGTCTTCTTGACCGCCAACCGTACCGCGTCTACCAAGCTCTACTAAAATGTCTCTAGCCGCTACGCCATATTTTTTTGCGGCTCGTTGAGCAAATAGTAAGAAAGAGCTATACACGCCCGCATACCCTAAGGTTAAGGCCTCGCGGTCGACTCGTATTGGGTGGTCCATCATAGGCACAACTAAGTCTTCTGCTACATCCATGATGCTAAATAAATCCACACCACTTTTTACGCCCATACGCTCTAATACAGCGACAAATATTTCAAGAGGTGTATTTCCAGCCCCTGCGCCTAAACCAGCTACAGAGCCATCTATGCGAGAAGCGCCTGCTTCAACGGCGGCCAATGAGTTGGCAATAGCCATGCCCATGTTATGATGCCCATGAAAACCAATTTCAATATCTTTTGGCAGCTCACGGCGTAATAAACCAATTTTTTCGGTCACTTCAGTGGGTAACATATAACCAGCCGAATCAGTGCAATACACACAGTTAGCGCCGTAACTCACCATCAATTTTGCTTGTTCAAGTATGGTCGAAGCTGAGGTCATGTGCGCCATCATCAAAAAGCCTACAGTATCCATATTAAGTTTGCGTGCAAGGCCTATATGTTGTTCTGACACATCCGCTTCTGTACAATGAGTTGCCACCCGAATGGTAGATACCCCTAAATCTTTTGCCATACGCAAATGATCTACTGTGCCAATACCTGGAATAAGCAATGCAGACACCTTGGCTTTTTTCATTATTGGGATAACAGCGTTCAAATAATCTTCATCACTATGAGCAGGAAAACCATAGTTCAAAGAAGAGCCTCCTAGCCCATCACCGTGTGTTACTTCAATTAAAGGAATGCCGGCTTGGTCGAGGCCCTGTGCGATAGACACCATCTCATCAATACTAATTTGATGCTGTTTGGCATGCATGCCATCTCTAAGGCTCATGTCATGTAAAATAACGCTTTTACCAGATAAATTCATTGTGTCATTCTCCTTTTAAGCGCGCGATGACAATTGAACACTGCCAGATACTAATTCCTCAGCAAACATTTCAGCTGTTCGCAGGGCCGCTGCTGTCATAATATCCAAATTGCCTGAATACTTAGGCAGAAAATCACCAAGTCCTTCTACTTCTAAAAAGACTGAAACGCGATTGCCGTCAAATATCGGGCCGTTCTTTATTCGATAACCAGGCACATATTTCTGCACTTCCTTGACCATATTGAGAATAGATGCAGTGATTGCTTTTTCATCAGGAGTATCTTTGGTCAAACAATGCACCGTATCTCGCATCATTAAAGGCGGCTCAGCCGGGTTGATGATAATAATGGCTTTACCTTTGTCAGCACCGCCAATCGTTTCAACCGCCTTTGCAGTTGTACGTGTAAATTCATCGATATTTTTTCGAGTACCCGGTCCGGCTGACTTAGACGAGACAGTGGCAATAATTTCACCATATGCTACGTCTTGAATTTGTGAAATAGCGGCCACCATTGGAATGGTTGCCTGACCGCCACACGTGACCATGTTCACATTCATTTCTAACTTTTTCGCATGGCTTTTCAAATTCACAGGTGGCACACAAAATGGTCCTATCGCCGCTGGTGTCAAATCAATCATGATGACCCCTAGCTCGTTCAATTTACGGCTATTTTCAGCATGAACATAAGCTGAGGTAGCGTCAAATGCGATACGAATATCGTCTGCAAGAATATGTTCTAAAACACCGTCTATACCCGTAGAACATGTTTTTATGCCCATTTCACGGGCACGCTTCAACCCTTCTGATGTTTCATCGATGCCAATCATCCATACAGGTTCAATCCACTCAGAACGCTGCATTTTTATTAGCAAATCGGTGCCTATATTGCCGGGACCAATGATGACCGCTTTTAATTTATTTTTCATATTTTCACTCAACTGATAAGCGTTTGAAAGAGGCTAGATAAACCGTGCAGAAACACTGCCAATACCACCTACCGAAACACGCATGGAATCTCCTGCTTTTACCGGCTCCAATGGCACTAGCGAGCCGGACATAATGACCTCACCGGCTTTAAGGGGAATGCCGTATTCACCCAATGTATTGGCCAACCACACAACACAATTGACGGGGCTATTTAACGCAGCTGCACCTGCACCAGTAGAAATAATGGCGCCATTTTTCTCAACCACCATACCGCACGTTGCAAGATCGACATCACGCGGGTCAATCGCGCGATCGCCAAGCACGAAAACACCGCACGACGCGTTATCCGCAACTGTGTCTTGAATTTTTATCTTCCAGTCTTCAATGCGCGAATCTACTACTTCAATAGCGGCCATTACAAAGTCTGTTGCGGATAGCACATCTGCGGCGGTAATGCCGGGACCCAACAAGTCTTTTTTCAAGATAAAAGCAACTTCACCTTCTGCTTTAGGCTGAATTAATTGCCCACTAATAGGGACATCTTCGCCTTCGCTATACACCATTTTGTCAGTCAAGAAACCAAAATCAGGCTGCCCAACTTTCAACATGTTCATCACTGCTTGTGAAGTTACGCCAATCTTTTTGCCAATAATACGTTCACCATCAGCAAGACGTAACTCGTTCAAATGCAGAGATATTTTGTAGGCATCATCAATACTCATTTCTGGATAAGTCTCGGTCAATGGCTTAATGCACTGTCTTGTCCGTAAAGCTTTGTATAGCTGCTCACCGCATTGTTTTATAATTTCGTCATTCATAATTGTTCTCTACATTTTAATACAGATGTTTTTTAGTTCGGTGTAAAACTCAAGGGAGTGATGCCCACCTTCACGGCCAATACCAGATTGTTTTGCGCCGCCAAACGCAGTGCGCAAATCGCGTAAGAACCAAGAGTTAACCCATACAATACCCACATCTAATTGCTGAGAAACGCGAACCGCTTTAGCGGTCGTTTCTGTCCACACTGCCCCTGCTAAGCCGTAAACAGTATCATTGGCCATTGCGATTGCTTCATCTTCAGTATCAAATGGTTGGATATGACAGCAAGGACCAAATATTTCCTCTTTCACTATGCGTGAATTTTCGCTTAAACCTGTCCAGATAGTAGGTTCAACCCACGCCCCTTTGTCTAGGTCATCGCCCATACTAGGCACACCGCCTCCTAATATGACATTCGCACCCTCTTGCACTGCTATATTGTAATAACTAAGCACTTTTTCTTTATGCTCTAAGCTAACTAATGGTCCCATATTGACACCATCCTCTTCAGGCACGCCTATTTTGAGGCTCTGCGCCTCATCTTTGAGTCTACTAACAAATTCATCAAAGATAGGACGCTCTACATAAACACGTTCAGTGCCCAAACAAACTTGCCCACAGTTAGCAAATGCTGAGCGCATAGTGCCCTCAATAGCTTTGTTCATATCGCAATCAGCAAATACAATAGCCGGATTTTTACCGCCACACTCTAGTGATATATTGCGCAAACCTACCGAGGCGGCGCGCATGATAGCCTCGCCCGTGCGAGTTTCGCCGGTAAAGGTAATGCCGTCTACATCAGGATGCTGAGTTAAATATTCGCCAGCCGAATTGGGTCCAAGTCCATGTACCACGTTAAACACGCCTGGCGGAACGCCGCACTCATTCATCACTTCGCCAAGCAGCGTAGTTGTCGCAGGCGTTTCTTCAGAGGGCTTAACCACTACTGTGTTGCCACACGCTAGTGCAGGACCTACTTTCCAGGTCATTAACAACAACGGTAAATTCCATGGCGAAATAACCGCAATGACACCTTTAGGTTTTCTATAACCCACATTTAACGCACCAGTGCCATCGGGCGTATCCATATTGAATGATTCAGTTGCCTCATTTATAAGTGTGTCAGACAACGTTTTGAAATTTGCGGCCCCTCTAGGAATATCAATATGTGACGCAAGTGACCGCGGTTTACCCGTATCTAAACACTCGGCTACCAAGAACTCTTCAAACCTTTCATTGATTCGGTCCGCTACTTTATGAAGCACAGCGAGTCTATTGGCTTGGGTTAATTTACCCCATGGTCCTGTTAATGCCGCTTTCGCAGCAGCAACAGCCGCGTTAATTTCAGGTTTGCCTCCCTCGTGCACCAAACCGAGTAGACTGTTGTCTACGGGATTACGGTTTTCGAAGGTTTTTCCACTCTCGGAGCCACAGTAGACTCCATTAATAAAGTGTTTGAATTCAGTCACTTTACAGCTCCAAATATTAGGTTAGTACTTCTAGGTATGTAGGGTGAATATAAAGCTCATGGTAGAAAATCGCTTTACCTAAATCTTCAGCCTTCCACGTAACCGGTGGGTGATCTGGGTAATGATAATCACCACCACAAAATACTTCATTACGGTTGCCTGACCTGTCAAAAAAATAAATTGTTTGTCCGCTGGTGAGACCGTGACGTGTTGGGCCTACGTCTTTTTTAGTGCCTGTCATGGTAAGTAAGTCAGCAGCTTTAAGCAGGTCTTGCCATGTCTCTAATAGGAATGAAACGTGATGAAGTTTGCCTGGATCTGGACATTCAACAAAAGCAATATCATGCGCTTTCATACTACAGCTCATAAATGCTGCTGCAATATCATTGTCTGGTGTGACAACCTGTTCGGATAAATCAAAACCAAGTACTTTACTGAATAAAGCTTCGGTTGCTGGCACGTTAGGCCCCATTAGTAAACAATGGTCAAAGCGCTCTGCCTTCATGCCGGTTAAATTTAACGGCCAAGGATCGGGGTTGATTTCAGCTAATCCCCATTTTCCAGTCTGTTCTTTTTCCGCATACAATTCAAAGGTATGCCCGGTGGGTGCGACAAAAGATACGCGGCGTCCACAAGCATCAAGGTCACCTTGATCGTGTTCAGATACTTCACAACCATATTGAATAAGGTCATTTTTTAAAGTACTTAGTACTTCGTCATTTAATACCTTGAAGCCGATAAAATCGAGTCCGGGAGTGTCAGACTCAACTAAAATTAATGAGTACTTATCTACTTCTGTCCAGCCCTTTAAATAGACTCGACCTTGGTCATCACGGTTAACTTCAATTAATCCGATGAGGTCCCGGTAATGTTTTAATGCTTCTTCCATATCCATCACTCTAAGTTGAATATGCCCTGGTCTTATTACACCTTTACGCATTTTGGTCTCTCCCAATTACTGTTATGTGTTAGGGTCGACTAACCATCCTAGACGACCTTTTGTGGCAGTTAAATGCTCTAGCTTAAGCTTTAACTCGACAGAGGGTTAGGTCACTCGCGGGTAAAATTCGACACGCTAATGCAATCCCCTTTGTCTCTTCTTCTATTGACACCTTTGCTCGACTCATGACTTTCGTGGCGTATTCACCCTTGAGTACTTTCACTTTGCAAATTCCGCAACCGCCAGCGCAGCACCCTACCGGTAAACACGTTCTGCCCTTTCTTGTCATTGCAATAAGGACCGTCTGTCCTTCAGGGCAGTCAAAAACCTCATTATCGATACTGATTTGATGAGTCATAACGCTTGATATTGTCTGATAATTAAAGGTCAATAACTAAACGACTACATTTCGCTCGCGAACAGCACAAGGCAATTTGATCGTTATCTTCTTTTTCTTCCTCTGTTAGAAAGTGGTCACGATGGTCGGGTTCTCCCTCTAAAACATCGGTAATACATGTGCCGCACACACCTTCCTCGCATGACATATTTACTTTTATACCCGCTTTGCGAAGCGCTTTTGCGATTGTTTCTTCGCTGCCTACCGTAACTGTTACATCGCTTTTCTCGCAGTAAACCTCAAAACTATCACCGGTTGTATCCACCTCAGCACTAAAGTATTCGGAATGAATTTGGGCTGGTAAATAACCCATTTCATTTGCACTGGCTATTACCCAATCCATAAAACCAGTAGGACCACATACGTATATGTGAGTGTTTGCATCTACAGGCCCAAAAGTAGCTTGAGGAGAGAAAAGCTGCGCTTTATCTTTGTCGTCATAATGAAATACAATGCGATCACCAAAGGCCTCAACCAATTCTTGTTCAAACGCACCGGCGCCCTCGGTGCGCGTACAATAATGCAGTTCAAATTCATCACCTTTACGCAACAGGGTATATGCCATCGCCATCATGGGCGTGATACCAATTCCGCCACCTGCCAAGATACTTTTCTTAGCATTTTCGTTAAGCGGAAAATGGTTGCGTGGATGGCTAATGCGAACAATTTGGTTGTCAGTAAATTCTGCATGCAGTTTCACCGACCCACCTCGTGATTTAGGATCGTTTAAAACACCCAGACGATAACTGTCGCTTTTAGCAGGGTCGCTACACAATGAATATTGACGCACTAAGTCATCACCAATGTGCACATCGATGTGGGCTCCAGCAGCGAAAGACGGTAAGGGCTTGCCGCTGGTAGACACCAATTCAAGCACCGCGACGCCAACGCCTTGTTCTGTGCGCGATTTGACAATAACGTCAATTAATTCATTGTTCATATATTTCTCCTGCCATGCTTAACGCATGTATATTCCGCCATTAATGTCCCAAGTAGCACCTGTTACTGTATTCGCTTCAACAGCTGCAAGCATAACCACCATCGATCCAATAAACTGTGGATTGCTCATTGCTTTAACTGGGATAAGGTTATTAATAATGTTCTCAAGCTTATCTGCGGGGACTTTCTCTCTCACCGATGGCACATCTACTGGGCCGGGCGCAATCGAATTGACCGTTACGCCCTTATCTGCAAACTGACGCGCAAATATCTTGGTTAAGGTCATAATCCCTGCCTTTGAGGATGCATAATGAGCGCCTGAAGCTGTGCCGCCCATTTGACCAGCTAGAGAGGCAAGATTCACTATCCGACCAAAACCTTTATCCGCAAAGTATTGACCGAACACTTGGCAGCCTAAAAAGTTACCGCGTAAATTAATATCTAATACTTGGCTAAATTCTTCAGGCGTAATGTCCATCACCGCTGTAGTAGGTGTCATGGCAGCATTATTTACTAATAAATCACAGTGACCGAAGGTTTCAATTGTAAATGCAAGCGCTGAAATAAAGTCATCTTTGCGCATAACATCGAGCTTGGTACTTATGCATTTTTGTTTGCTATTATCAAGACGCTGCGCCGCTTGCTGGGCACTATCAGCATCAATGTCGCTTACCACTACACAGTAGCCCGCGCTAAGTAACGATTCACAAATAACATAGCCTAAGCCTTGCGCAGCTCCGGTCACTAAAGCTACTTTTAAGGTGTTGGTTGACGTAGTTGGAGTCATATATGCGCCTAAAATAAGTAGCTGACGGTGGTAAGATGTTGACTAGATTTCATAATCTTGACAACCTTTTCAACGATTTTAAAACTGCCCCCATCACGTGCTAATTTAAACTGTAAATTAGCAGGATAGCAGCGCACACCGTTTTTATTGTTTTCATACAGGGCGTAAGCACAGCGCACACGCACGATTCCGTCTATATCATCAAGGATGCGAAACCTTGACGTAGTGCGCACGGTCTTTTCGCTTAATTGCGTTGAAATGGCGCTACCGCTGGTTAAACGTTCGATGCGCAGTAAACGCATATGGTGATCGTCATAAGCTACGTTTAGTGTGTTTGCATAGTCAGTCGCGTTATGGTCAACAGGCACAATGTATAAGCCTGACGTTATCCATAGGTCTAACCATTGTAAGTACTCTTTGTTGTCGAGCATGTCCGCTTCCATATTGATAAAAGCGGTAACATCAGCTAGTAATTGAGTATCTAGTTTCATTTATCTTATTCCTTACTTTTCACTTGGCGCAGACATTAACTTCTTATATTGCTGGTAAGCAGCGCGCATACCCGTCTCGGAGCATACCGCCCCTTTAACGTTTCCATCGACAGAAGTAGACAGCTTGGACATGCCTCTATTCACCATTATCCATCCGTCTGTTCCTGCTATAGAACCAGCTTGAACGCGCTCCCATGCTTCGCCATCATCAGGTGTACCAAAACCCATAGGACCTTGAAAATGTTCATGTAAACGCATCCGTTTTTGGTTAAATGCTTCAGGTGCACCTTTACCGCCAAGCGCAACATGGTGAATCTCTGTCTCAGTTGCACTAATTGGTACTAGGTTTCTGAAAAATGCCATAGAACAGGCAATATTAGGGAAAATATTTAGATTAAAACCACCACCACCAACCGCTCTTACTAAGCGTCTAACTTCAAGGTCTGAATGACCTTCATCGGTCAATTGCTTAGCTAAATCAGCAAAACGCTCAGGAATTGGATCATCGAGATTTTCTTCTAAATCTACCAACTCAGGTATCATCACCATAACACTGTGACCGTTTCCTAGGTCTTCAACAAAACCGTCCCCGTCTAGAAAATCAAAAATTTCAGCGGCTTGCTCATCTACTGACGCAATAAATGACTTATGCACAATTGGAAAATGGTATGCGTCTGTGGTATTTTCTAATTGAATTTTCCAGTTTCCGGGGAATCTGAATCTGTGGTCACCGAGGGCTTGAATTGGGTAACCGCCGCCTTGTTTCATAAACAAGTCAATCCATTTTTTAGCCCCTCCCAAGAAATCTTGCAAAGGCTCAAGATCGTCTTTTAATGTGGCAAAAATCATACCTTGATAAGATTCGGTTCGTAACTTAACTAGACCGAACTCCGCTTTATCTAAAATATTTTCATATTCCTCTGGCTTAGGTAGCGCACGTAAACTTCCATCAAGGCCATAGCCCCAACCGTGATATGGGCAAGTAAACGCTTTAGTTTTTCCTGTTTTTCCTTCGCATACAGTAGCACCCCGATGACGACACCGGTTAAGCATTACATGAATTTTGCTTTTACGGTCACGCACAACAATGACAGGTTGTCTGCCTATTGTAGCTGTTTTATATGAGCCTGATTCAGGTAGTTCACTTTCATGTGCCAGCCAAACCCATGTGTTATTAAAAACTTTGTCGAGCTCTTCCTCAAAGATTTTTTCGTCCGAGTAAAGTGACTTATGGATACGGTCATCTAATACTAAATCGGCCGTGCTGTGTATATTTTTTACTTTAATTTCAGTATTCATTTTAGATCCTATTTAGGTACCGGCAGTGCCGCACTGTTGTCCCAGGACTCAGACATTGGACGACTAAATTTATTTTCAGTTTTGAAGTAACATATCTGGCAAAACCGACCAGACAGCCTGAATTTAGCGGTGATTTTAGCGCAACTTAACTGTGATTTTCCGTCTATAAAGTCAGAGGGTTGCATGAGCATCCAACTGCCTCGTGCTTCATTTCCATCTACCGTTATTACTTCATTTCCCAACACATGTACGTTAAGCGAAAAATGACCTGGCTCTTTAGTATATTTAGCAAACATCATCTCAATTGCATTAACGCCAACATGACGGCCAAACGTTTTGGTATACCGTTTACCCTTGCCCTCCCAAACGGCATCTTCAGTAAACAGGTGCATAAGGGTTTCAAGTTCAAAGCCTGGGCCCAAATCGTCACATAAGCTCATGTAATTATGCATACACGCACTCACGCGTTTTTCATTTTCCAACGCAATAAGGCGCTGTTGCATGTGTTCTAAATTGAGTAATGATGTCATAAACAGTCTCTCCTAAATTAGCTTGGTACTACTAGCTGGCGACCTACGCGCGCTTCAACTTTAGCGTATTTCCAAAGCGTATATGTGCCATCACCAACAGGGGTTGATCTGAATAAATCACATCCAGCAATGACCGTTTCAATGTCGGGCACATCGGCCATAATATAAGCTGTCCAAGGGGCTGTTGCTGAAGGACCTACCATAATGCGGTCGTCATCCATAATGCCTAATACTTCTAAACCGGGTAAGTCTGCAATGCCTTTCATCATGGCACTAAATGCTTGCCAAACGTCACCCATAACATCTTTTGTTGAATCCATAAAATTTTGATTGATGCCAATACAAAACAGCACACGATGAGTCGTTAATTTATCCATTATTTTTCTCTTATATGTTTAATTAATTGTTATAAATAACCAGGGAACGGTTGATGCCCAAACATCATCGCTCCTGCATTTTGATAGGTGACCTCACCCATGAAAGCATGTTGGGTGACGACGTTTGCATCACGAAAACAACGTGACAAAGGATGATTTAAATAAGCACCTTCCATACCCGATAATTGATATGCAATGCGGGTCGCATCGCTACACTCACGAGCCACATTCGTGGTTGCTAGCCTTACCATACTAATTTGATGACGAGTGGGTACCGAGCCTTGCATTATTTCTGCCCACACTTCGTCTGTCGCTTCATAAAAGAAGGCCCGAGCAGAACGCAGTTTTGCTTCTGCTTTGGCTATTTCAATTTGCGCATAATGGCGCTCGCCTAAGTTCGGTGCACCCGTAACCGACTTTCTCCCCTTGGCTGAATTAACCACTACGTCTATTGCCTCACGTGCAACACCTAATGCAGTGACCGACAGCACTTGTGCGGCAAATGATAAAGAAGGATATTTAAAAAATGGTAAATCAACGGTAGGCGTTCCACCTCTTACAAAGGTCCACTCCTCAGGAACAAATACATCTTTAACAATTAAGTCAAAACTGCCAGTGCCTACCATTCCGTGGACTTTCCATGTGGGCTCTATGGTGACTTTATCAGCTGGAAGCACAGCCATTTTGGGTAGTTTTGAGCCATCATCAGGCATAATACCCACGCCTAGTACTGATGCTCCCATGCAACCACTGCCCCACTGCCAACGGCCATTTACAATGTAGCCACCTTCCACTTTTTCTGCTTTTTGTGGCGGAAAAACGCCACCGGCAAACACTATATTAGGAGACTCACCCCATATTTTATCAAGAGTGTCTTTGGGCAAAGCGGCAAGATAAGCTGGGTTCATTCCAAAGCTTGCCACCCAACCAGCAGAGCCATCAGCAGCAGCAATTGCTTCAATTGCTTTTAAAAACTGACTCGGGGTTTTACCGTCACCGCCAAAGCTCTCAGGGACGAAAGAGCGATAAATACCAATCTCTTTAAATTTTTCAATAATGTCTTGTGAGATGTAGCGCTGATCTTCAAACTCAGACCTGCGTTTTCTTATGTCAGCGAGCAAACTGTCAAACTTTACCTCGCCTCCCCAAAGACTCTTATCTACTGCATTTATATTCATAGTTAATCTCCAATACTAAGCGTAAATTTTATGTGTATCGCTAATTTTTTTGGCGATATAGCAAATGATTTCATCGTTCCCTTTTGCACCAACAAGTTGCATTCCAACTGGTTTCCCAAGATTGTTAGGAAGCGGGATTGTAATTGCTGGATGGCCAGAGAGGTTAAATGGGCGTGTAAGCGAACTAATATATAAATCGTTTTTACCCGCAAGCGCGTCTTTTCTTTTCAGCGGAAATGAAGGTAAGGTAGGCAATACTAGCGCATTTACATTTTCTAATGCTGCATCTACTTCTTGGCTAAATGTTTCCCGGATAAGCTGCGCTTCATCTACAATACTTGCATCTATAGAACTTGCTGCAAGCAACCTTTGTGTTATGTCTTTGCCAAGCATACCGCTATCGACTAAGTGCCCGTAGGCTTGCCACATTTCAAAGTTCATTAACTTTAATGCAGCATCAAAGGCTTGGGTAAAACTGGGTAAGGTAACCTGGGTAAGCTTAATAAAGTCATTATCCAACGCAGCATTAACAATATGTTGAATTGGCTGCGCGGCTTTAACTGATATGCTCGCTAACGTTACTGTTTGTAAATATGCTATCGGGCTAAAGGTTTTATCTAATCTACACATTGCTGCTATTAAGGTGTCTGCTGAGCGTGCTAAAGGACCAACACAGTCCAAACTAGACTCTTGTGGTATAACACCCCTGCGGCTTATGCGAGCCAATGTTGGCTTTAGGCCAAATACGCCGCAACATGCTGCGGGCACACGGATTGAACCTCCGGTATCGGTTCCTATGCTAAAATCGACATTCCCTTGCGCAACGGCTACTGCACATCCGCTTGATGAACCACCCGTAATGTACTCAGGAAAGAGCGGATTAACTGGTGTACCTTGATATTCATTAACACCTGTCATCCCAAATGCAAGTTCATGCATGGTCAATTTGCCAACAATTTTTACGTTCGCATCAAGCAGTGTGCTGACAACATTTGCGTGACACTGAGCAACCGAGTTTGTACTAAATGCTTTACTCCCTGCCTTGGTTACGAAACCAGCAACGTCGATGTTATCTTTAACACCAGCTGCCAGGTCGCCACCATTGCCTATTGTAAATTGTTCAGTAAAAACGGTCATGTATTAGTCATGTCATGTAAAGTAGAAATAGTGCGCATACCTTAATTGCAATTGCATGATTAATCAAGTAAAATGTAAAGTTAATAAGCAGCTTTTTTTCATGCCGTTAACCTATATTTACAATATAGAACTGGATCCGATGTTTACACTGTTCGCGATAAAACATAAAATTATTGCCACTTCGTTGCGTTCGATATAATTTTTCACGTATAATCATGCGCTGATTTTTCGTGCCTAGAGTAGAATAATGAAAATAAACAATACTAAACTTGATAAATTTAAACCTGCATCGGGCGATTTTGAATTCCAACAATTTCCTTTCTATTGGCTAATGAGGGTTGGAAGTGTTTATTCTCTTAGAATGGAGAAATCACTTAAAAAAGGCGGTATAAACATTACTGCATGGCGCATATTAATGATACTAAGAGAAAACGGTACTCTAAGTGTAAGTAATATTGCCACCCATGCCGTAGCAAAAACACCAACTATTACAAGAGCCACCTATAAACTTCAGACAGAAGGCCACGTCATTATTTCGACTAGCGATAAAGATGGCAGGATCTCAATGGTTGAATTGACCGATAGCGGACGTAGAGCGATTGCAGAAGTGACCGAGCAGTCAAAGCGGCTTTTTGAGAATATTTATGAGGGTTTAACGACAGAGCAAATAGAAACCTTAAACAATACACTGCAACAACTATTTCATAATTTGGCAGAATATTAGCGGGCGCACTCTTTGTAATAACGGATTATGGAGACGCGTAAGGGCAAATTTATGGAAGCGCTGTTTTACCAAATTAAATAAAAGCTTGATTACCTCAACATTTCCAATGCTAACAGCTCATAACTGCGCTTTCTTGATTCAAAATCATGCGTTACAGTGACTATTCCTATCTCTTGAGTTTGCCAATATTCTGAAATTTTCTCTAATTGCTTGGCGCATTCATCTGGTGAACCGAAGGTAACTGAGTCGATTAAACGTTGATAGTAGCTTTGATCCGATACCGACAATTGCTTAACTTTACTCAACGTTTCTTCAGGACTTAGCCACGGCTGTCTCATTCCATGACGAAACGCCATCACTTTCCAATACGCTTGTGGCGCAATATGATAGAGAGCTTCTTCTTTTGTAGGTGCGCACAAAGCCGCAACGGTAATCATAGTTTTTGGTAAGCCCGCATGATCTGATTGCTTATAGGCTTCTTTATATTCATCCAAAATCGCGACGGTTTGTTGGTCTGGACTAATGAATAGACCCAAAGACATATTAAACCCCATTTGCCCAGCAAATGCTGCACTCCCTCCGCTGGTTCCCAGCATCCACAGTTCAGGCGAAAGTGTAGGATAAAGTTCATCACTAGGCATAACGGTTAGATCTTTAAATGCGTGTCCCGCCGGAAAATCGTCTCGTAAAAAGCCACTCAGCAGTTGCGCTTGTTCCGCATAACGTTCACCATGTGTAGCCTTATATGGATACGCTAATGCTTGGCTAGCCAGGGCGTCGCCGCCTGGGGCGCGCCCAATACCTAAATCGATGCGTCCTGGAAACAGGCTTTCAAGCATACGGAATTGTTCAGCTACTTTATAAGCGTTATGATTAGCTAACATAACTCCACCACTACCCACATGAATATTTTTGGTAATCGTCGCTATATGACTAATCAATACCTCAGGGCACGGCCCAGCAAAGCTATTACTATTGTGATGTTCAGATAACCAATATCGAGAGTAACCCCATTGGTCACAAGCTTGTGCTAACTTTGCACTTAATAACGGCGCCTGCTCGGGCCCTGCTGTGCCAAGTTGCACTGGGGACTGATCAACCACAGTGAGTTTGAGTGTCATTTTTTATTTCCTGATGCGGTCGAGGTTAATTATTTTAAAGAAAAGCGTAAAGCATAATCTATTGTAAAGAATTAATTTGTAGGTTACTTTACATGTTACGTGATTTTACACGCTAGGGCGAGCCCTTTCAAACTAATGGAATTATATGTCTGAAGTTAATGTAAACGGCCGTTCGGCTATCGTTTCTGCAATCATTTTAGGAACCGTCGGCGTTCTATCTTTCATTGTTCAGCCTGGGCTTGTTCAAGGTTTTGTCACCGAATTGGGTTTGTCCGAGGCCCAAGCGAATGGTCTGGCTTTCTCGGAAATGATTGGGGTAGCATTAGCGACAGTCGTTATCGTTATTTTAGGTCGATTTGTGAACTGGCGATTGCTCTTGACCGCCGGTCTTTTGCTCGCTGCGGGTGGAAACGTCGTCTCTGCCCTTATGGGAATAGGCAGTGACCTAAGCATCGTGCGATTTGTGACGGGCTTGGGTGAAGGCGTTATAATATCACTAAGCTTTACATTTATTGGTCTCACCACAAGAACAGATCGAAACTTGGCTTTGTACTTGGTTTTACTCTTGTCTTATGGTGCACTTGGGCTGTGGATCATGCCTTCAATTTTATCGGGCTTTGGCATTAGCACCATTTTTGCAGCTTGGGCTGTTATCAGCTTTCTGGCCCTACTCACAGTGAAATACGTGCCGAAATCATCAAACGATTCGGTTGAGGTGTCACCTGAAAGCGTTCAAATGCATTGGGGGATTATTGGGGTCTCGGTTCTCGGATGCCTTGTCTTTAATACTGCCATTGGTCTTGCTTGGGCAAATTTATTTCTGATCGGCATGGAAATCCGCGCTGATGAACAATCCATCGCCAATGCGCTATTGGTGTCTCAATTTGTGGCTATTCTCGGTGCCTTATTAGCATTTTTATTGGCGGGCAAAATTCCACGCTGGATCCTTATAACCTGTGGGATACTGACTGCCGCAGCGTCAATGGCTATGCTTATGGGCAAACCAGAATACATGATATTCTTGGTTGCAATAAGCGTCTTCAATTTTATATGGAACTTAGTTCTTCCTTTCATTATGAGCGCTATCAGCGATATGGATATGAAAGGACGTGCAATGTCAGTTGCCATTGCTTGTCAACTGATTGGTATCGGCTTTGGCCCCGGCATAGCCTCTATAATGCTTGAAGATGGTGCCGGATTTGAAGCCGTAAAAATTCTCACAGTTCAGCTATTACTTGCCAGCTTAGTGATTTTTGCCATTCCGGTCTTCATGCATTATAAAGCTTTGAAGGTTTTCAAAGCTTTATAATACAACAAACGGCATTGTCAGCACATGCAGGCTAAAATGCCTTTTTACAATGTGCATATCTCACATAAAACGCATCAACAATCATTTTATTTCGTCGTTCAAAAAGCTCACCCCAACCGCCAACAGACCAATATTTACGCCCCAGCTATGAATAACCAAGGCGGGCGCTTTGTTGTTGAGTAAACCATCCATTACCGCAAGGCTGCAGATAGAATCATCGGTAAGTTTTGCTTGCTCATAAAACATGAGCTTTACCCGAATAGTGCGCGTTCTTCTCAAAAATATGGGCTTTGCGTACAAATATGCGTCGTTAAAACAAGCAAGTGCAGAGTTTTATTTTTGGTGAATGTAAATATACATGCTTAAATGAATGAATAGAGGTAATCCAAGGCAGGCACAAATAAAGCTATCGATAACAACACTTAATACTACTTTTTTAAAAAGTATACAAACTCACCAAGGACGTCAAATGACAGCATCAAAAGAGTTTACCGCCTTGGAATCCGATTTTTATTATCGCTGGCCTCAAGCAATACAGGCATTGCATTATATGCATGGAAAGCTACTCCCATACCAAGGTAATAAAGCAAGGTACATCCAAGAAAGATGGTTTAGTACAAAGTATTGCCAATCCGCCCATGAAATTAAAGCATTTTGTGAACGCTTTTGGGAATTTGAATCACGCTTTGCCTATTCAGACAACGCTAAATTAGCCATTCATGAATTGCCCGACCAACATGAATGGGCAATGTATTCTCTCATTTACTTAGTTGATGATGAAGATGCAGTGCAAACCGCTTTAGATATTTTCACCCCACTTACCGGTCATTTTGCAAAGCAGACTTTTGGTACCTTCTTTCAATATATGGTTGTGCACACTATGGTGGATTATGTTTGGGAATTATTAGACACCTTTAGCCGCTATCCCGAGTACGAAAATAGCGAGCATGAGCGGTTTTTATGGGTAGAATTTGTTACTGACATATCTGACGATATAAAATGTAAATGGTTTGAACAAGCTAACTTACCGCCTTTGCCGAATATGTTTTTACCCCCCACATGGGTCTATAATCCTTTCTGCGAGCCTAGATACAGAGACAAAGATGAAGTGAGGCATTTATTGAATTTGCGGGCGCTTTATGCAGAATATGAATATGACGTTGATTAAATAATCAAGTTGCCCCGTCACCGCGCCGCAAAGAACAACCGAAAAGGACTATTCCCAAGATGTCTATGCCAGTTTATTCAATTGAATGTAATAAGTGTGATTATGGCGTCACTAATATGCTGCTCTGGGGGCATTCTGTTTATGCCGACGAACAAGGCGAATTCCCTTGCAACAAAACATACGGATGGTGTAACGAATGCCAAGCCATTAGAGCAATTGAAGACTTCAGCGACGTTTCATATCAAATAGAACAAATACAAATGCGGACTGACTGGCTAAGTGAACATAATTCATCAATATGGCACCGCATATTTAGTGCTATGGGTCCTTGGAAAGCAAGACGCACGCAAGCTTATTTAGATGAAATTGACAAGCAAATGAAAACTATCGCGCTTGCTCATAAACGCATTGGAAGTGAAGTGTGCTTAGCGTGCTCAAGCAAAGTAATACAAGATTTGAAGCTTATAGATGGGGTGCTACAAACTAGGAGTAATAAATCACCAATGAATGCAAGTATTAACTTTATCCACCCTAATTGCGGTGGTGAATTTATTGTCCACGATAAAGAAATGCGATTCAGCATCAGGCATAAAAAAAAGACCTATCGTCCTGATGGCGATTTCTTAAAAGAAGAGTACTATGAATAAGCTACCTATTGTTTTTCATATTCCTCATGCGAGCATCCATATTACTGACGATGTGAAGTCGCAATTCATCATTGATGAACTGGCTTTGCAGATGATAAACTTGAAATAATGGCCAAAGAAGGTATGGGCGTGTTCTATCAAAAAGGAAGTAATAAGCAAACCATTCGTCGCCCTCTTGGCGAAGACCAACGCCAACCCTTACTTCACAAGTACTATTAACGCCCAACTAATAAATAAACCAAAGAAAGTGGGCAATTTACACCTGAATTGCATAGACTTTTGTAAGTCTTAAGTTAGCGTTTTGTTAGCTGTGAACCAGTTCAAAAAATACCGCATCTTTCGTTTAAAATTGAAAAATCCCCCCTGAGCAACCTAATTGTTTTCATTTACTTAAGATCACTTGCCGCTTTGTCGATTTCTTGTTTGCTAATGGCTGCCAAATCATTTTTTGTTTCAATTTTTCGAATCATTTCCTCCAACATGCCCGGATCAAAAAAATGCGTTTCCCGAGTCTCTGCATAATAAATAGCAAGTAGTACGACTAGTTGGTTATTAGAAAGGTTTATCGTTAGCTTTCCAAACCTCTCTTTAATTACCCATAATAAAGCACTTACGCAGGCGAGTGTTTTTGAAAACCCAACAGTAGTGAATGTAGCCAAACCAACCCGTCATACACTCTACTAAGTGATACTATATCCTTTTAATGAATAGAACTTTAAGATAACCTCTTTGAAATTTTCAAAGGCGAGCGGAAGCTCTGCTGAACTCGATGATGCTAGTGTTTTAAATCCAAGCTTTACGGCAAATGTTGAAGGTAGCTATGTTGTCTCGCTTATTGTCAATGACAATCTAACGGATAGTGTGGCTGATATTGTTCAAATTGATGCGATTCAACCTACCGTTAAATTATTTATTAAAAGTGGATTTGGGTCCTTCGCTACATTTAATGAAGTACCGTTTCCTTTTTCATCAAATGGATCTGTAAGTGCTTCAGTATCGGGTGTACCAACACCTACAACGAACTCTCTGAGTGCGCTTAAGCTTCTAGCGCAAGGTAAAGACTTTACAATTACAAACCTGACCGCAACTGATTCAACATCTCAAATTTCACCATTTTTCACAGTCATTTCTGATGGTTTCACTTTAGAAGATGGGGTTGAAGTAGAGTTTGAATTAGTTTCGCCATTGACTGGCGGCCAAACTGTGAATGTAAACTTTAGCTTTGAAATACAAGAGACAGGAGAGACCTTCTCAGCTTCATATATATTTACAAGTAATTAAACTCTAAAGGGAAAAAAACAGAGTTAACGTCAGTGTTTTTCTGGCTTTGGCTCTTCTTAGTCTCAACGTAATGTTTATTTCGCAGATACATAAACCTAATTGACGGACGATAATAAAATGAACTGGCATAAATAATTTGATCACCTAACTACAGATGTTATACGGTTAATCGATTCGGTTTGCCTTTTCGCCTCCCGAGTCGACGCTTCCCTATTTCCGTATGGTAGATTTCGCAGCGTTTAAGAATTGGATTGCGACTTCTAAACTGAGTGTCATCGCATGCTCTTTCAGGATGGTTATTACCAGTTAAATATCGCTTAATGATTATTAATAAAACAGGAGGATTTTTGAATTGAGTGCAGATAGAGTAGCGTATACAAGCTTGCTACACCAAGCAAGTTTCACCAAGACAGAAGCTTATCTGCTTCAGTTGAAAACCGGTGAAAAAACAGCCGGCGTACTATTGCAAAAAGCACTGTACTCACGAGAAATTGATGCGCTAACCGTATTGGAATTTATAGAGTGTTTACTCAACACCAAGAAAACACAGATATTTGCCGAAAGTAGCGTTTTTGGCGATGGCTCGGATTGGAATCTCACAGAACTTGGTATCCTTGGCGATATCTCCATGGCAATGGAAGTCGAGGTTTTTGATAATGGTCTGCATCGTTTCCCTCAAGTCCATTCATCTTCCTTCAAAGCCTTGCTAATTTATATACCAGGTGCCTTATTAAGAAACGGAACGGGCAATGCACCGGCTGACTGGGAGGAAGTGACCGTAGATGACCAAATAAGCTATGAAGCATTTTACGATCTTTATGAAAGACGAATTCTACCCTGCTTGCTTTATGCCAACGATATTGCCTTTTCTCGAGGTGTTAAGACCATAGTTACCATCCCTGGACTAGGATGTGGACAGTTCGCAGGCAAATTCAAAGGACAACTGGGAACAAAATTGAAACAGGTGTTACATGATTTACTCACAAAATATGCAACACAACTGCCATCAATATGCGCAATTTATTTTGACCCCTTCGATGAATGTGAGAATGAGCGCATCGAAGTTAGCCATATTTCGTTACTTGTAAGGCCCTTACTCAAGGGCAATGAAGGTAAAGGACAGCTTTGTTCTCCGGGTAATTATGGAGATCGAAAAGAGGAATTTAACGACTGCTTTTTAACTAGTTTGGTCGCATGGGATCATGTTTCCTGGCCCGGAAATGACTTTTATATTGGTTCACGAGCTACAGATGATGGGGTTAAAGCAGCTGCAACAAACACAATGGAAATCATGACATTGTACGCAGGCAAATACTGCGTTGATGCAAACTGTTATCAACCGCCAAACGGTTATTATAATTGGGGGGATGTTGTGACTCGTAATGCAATATCTTTAGTCTGTAATACCAATTCGAAAATATATTAGAGTAAAGCACCAGAAGCAAAGCAGCGCGAAAACAAGCTTGTAATGTTTGGGGCAATATCAAAGCTACTTAAATGTAAGCGGGTTATCGCTACCCATCTCAGGTCATTAGTCACGCAGTTTGGCTTTACCATCGATTTACACATAGCTTCAGAGATATTGAAGAGTTATTGGCTGCCAGAGGGATCATTGTAAGTTACGAAACGGTGAGAAATTGGTGCCTTAAGTTTGGTAACCAATATTGTAGCCAAATTAGGAAGAAACGCGGTCAACTCGGTGATATGTGGTACTTGGACGAGGTATTTATTAAGATAAATGGTGTTTTGCATTACCTTTGGCGTGCCGTCGATCAAGATGGCGATGAGCTAGATATTCTCGTTCAAAACAAAGAATTATAGAATACTCCGAGAACGAGCATTTAATGAATGGACTAGGGTGAGTTGCGTCCAGAATTTGGTTTAAGTGACTGAGAACCAGTTTTTATCACGCATATTCGATAAGTTGACAATGCCGTTGGAGTTTATCCTTTATTAAAGTATCCTGCTAACTCAACCACAACAGTTTTTAACTTTAAGGTTTAACCTTAATTCTTACCTTAACATTCACGATACTAGCAAGGAATTTTTATGACTATTGGAACAGACCCCATTTGCGTAGAGCCTGATGTGTTTGATGCCTTTGCTATTGGCCAAGGCCATTGCGTTGGTAATTTGGTGTTTCTTTCTGGGCAAGCCGCCATTAACGATGCTGGCGAAATTGTCGGAGAAGGAGACATTAATGCACAGATTGAACAATCAATGTCTAATATCAAACGCGCATTAGAGTCAGCAGGCTCTGGCATTGAGCGTATATTTAAGATAACTGTCTACCTAACTGATATGGCTAATTTTGAGCATATTATAACAATGCGTCATAAATATTTTTCTAAACCGTGGCCAGCCGACACAACAGTAGGTGTTCAAGCGCTTGCGTTACCTGAGTTAATGGTAGAGCTTGAAGTTATAGCAACGCGTGAGTAATACATCTGATTTATCAATTTAACTTATAAGCACAAAGACAGGCCTCTGTTAATGGCCCCATGGCGATGCGACAACGAACTCAAAGCGCCTTGTAACTTGAGCAGCCTGTCTTCGTCATCTACCGGCAAGTTGAGGTAACTATTTTCCATGTCACGAACTACTAAACCAATTTTTTCTAGATACCGAGCTATCCGTTGATTGATGGTGTGAACTAGGATTGTTCAATTGCGCACATATATGATCCACTTACCTCCTTGATTTGCATCCAATACTGAACCACTTTTTTAAGGATGATAGCTTCTGGATATAATATTATAGAAAGCTTTTGTGGTTCAAATATTCAACGCAAACATGGGGCAATATACGCTGTAAATCAAAGGGGGAGTGGGTCATATTGGAGTGCAACTCAACAATTGCCGTTTTTAGCAGTAAAGTGGGTCAGTTTTAGAATACCGTTGACAATGTCCGGTTTCATTATTCGGTGAGGGTAACCTCGCCAATATTTGTGACTCAAGAAGGGCCTGGTGATTATCTCATTACTGTCATGTCCAAGTATTCGGTTTGGTGCTCTCTTCCATAAATTACAAACTATTGGAGATGCGCAATGAATCAAACCAAAATGATAAATACTGAATACGTCATAGGAGGCGTTGACATCCACAAAGATATACACGTTGCCGCAGTCGTGAACGAGTCAAATCAAGTGCTAGCCAGTGAGAGTTACCCAACGACCAGACATGGTTATAAAAAAATGCTTATTTGGATGTCGTCATTTGGCAAAGTCTCTCGAGTGGGTATTGAGTGCTCAGGAAGGTATTGACAACTTATCGAATTAGCCGACAAAGCAACCTCGCCATCACTCTTAACTCAAATTTTCGACGCAACTCACCTGCGCCCATTCTCTAAATGATCGATCGCGCAGAGTGCGATAATGTTTAGCAGCCATCAAATGTCGATCCAATCTAAACATATTATTTATTACTCCATGGCAAAACAGAAATCGTTGAGCTTGGCCTTGTGTTTTGAACCGCCGCATTTGTCGCTCCTGCTGTCTAGTTGGCTGATGTGACAATTCACAACGGTTGTTTTCATACTGCTGCGTTGAATGGAAAACACTAGGTATAAGCTCTCTTTTCGCAGCCGAATAACTCCGCAATTTATCAGTAATTATCTTTAATGGCGTTGCCTGCTGGCCCTTCAATAACTTCTTAAAAAACTGGGTGGCAGCGGCTTTATTTCTTCGCTTTTGAACGAGAATATCCAGCTCTTCACCATCTTGGTCGACCGCACGCCAAAGGTAATGCAACTGCCCATTAATCTTGATAAACACTTCATCCAAAAACCAAATGTCGCCGATTGTGCCACGTCTCTTTTTAAGCTGACCGCAATATTGCTGACCAAACTTAAGGCACCATTTCCGTATAGCTTCATAACTTACTTTAATGCCACGATAAGCAAGCAATTCTTCAACATCACGAAAGCTCAAAGTAAAACGATGATATAGCCAAACTGCATGGCTAATGATTTGGGCTGGATAACGATGACCAGCGTAGATTTTATTTCTGTTCATCGGGAGATTATGTCATAGGTTGAGGATGGGTTCGACAAGTTGACAATACCCTCTGTAGAGCAACTTTAGTGGCGATGAGAGCTCATTGTCGAGTGCACCTAAGAATATTGCACTAAAACTACTCTTGGTATTTTGACCTTTGTTTAGGGACCCTCCTTGGTCAAATAAGTAGTTTGCGACCTTACTTTGACCGTATGATAGTGCTATTAAAATAGGTGTCTGATAATACCCTTCGTTAAATTCTGATAGAGGTGTATTAACAGGTACTTTTGCCGTTTCAATTAAAAACTTAACCAATGGTAAGTTATCTCTAGAAGAGGCATTATGAATAGTCGAAAATCCTTGAGCATCTGAAAGGGTAGGGTCTGCATCATGAGCCAGCATTAATTTTAGTATATTACGCGCTTTTAAAGAATCGTCAGAAGCTAAAATTTTAAAAACGCTACCTCCATCAGAAGTGCACACATTTACATCCGCACTTTTTTTTATCAGCTTTCTAAGAATAGCATACTGACCTTGGCGAGCAGCCATAGTTAAGTGGTGTCCAACCAGCCTCTGAAGTTAAATATGGATCTATATTAACGCCTTGTTTTAAAAATAAGTAAAATGCTCAATATTGCCACCTTTTATGGCAACTGTCAGCACATCTTGATACCCTGACGGGAAGTTAAGGTTACTTAATTTAGGTGAATGTTTGCGCCTGCTTCAACTAACACTTGTAGAGCTTCAAAAGTTCCTTGTTCAGCGCAAAGAAGAATAGAGATCTTTCATACCTTCATAATTTATTAATTCGTTAACATCAGCACCCTCTTTACAAGCGTCAATAACTGCGCTCCAAGATTCAGTTGAAGACTTAGCTTCAAAAAGAACCTTAAATATTCCTGACGGTTAAGTATTAGGAATCAGGTCATCATTATCATTTTCATTTTCATTTTCATTTTCATCGTTTACTAGAGATACCAAATCATCAAAACTATCTACCTCCATTTCACCGAGAATTTGAGAAAATAACTCTGAATCCTCACCATCACTTTTAACCAGCTGGTCCAGTTCGCGCGCGCTATCGCGCAAACCGACAGTATCGGGCGGGGTAAAGTCATATTCGTCATCCGTTGCTGGGTATATCACATTTTTGAAAAACGTTCTATTTTCACTAATAGAAATTCCCCAATATGATGCAAGTAGTTTAAGAGCTCTTCTCTTCAACTCATTCAGCCCCTCAACCGAACAAATTTCTTCTGCCGCCCATAAGGCTATACGTTGCTCATATAGATTATCGATATTAGAAGAATAATGTTGAATTAGGCCTTTTATTTCTGATGCAGCGGTAAGCCGCTCTATTTTCTCAATTATTTCGACTATGTAGTCTTCATACTCAAGTAATGAAATATCGTGATGAAGAACGGAATCAGGACGATATACTTTTGCCTGTTCAACATCACCGGTTTCTAAGAAAGTATTTACGACTTCTTCGTGCTCCATAAATAATCTGATAAAAGGTCTTACTTCACCAATTTCTTCAAGCTCATCTTCTGAGAAAATACTGTCGGCTGCAGCCACAAGCATTGCACATTGACATATTTGATCTAATTTGTTTTCAAAATTAGCCGAAGCAATATCTAAAATCTTTTGTTGATCGAGTTGTTCGCTATACATCAACGTGAATTCGGAATAAAAGCTTGATGTATTTTCAAGCCCCCATTCCAGCATCTCCTCTAGTGAGTCCTTAAATTCTACAATTTCACTAAGTTCAGTAAGCTTAACGGATTCCTTCTTAAAAACCTTTTTTCGTACTTGCTCTAAATCTTTTTTAATACCACCATCAAAATCGTCAGAATGTTCAAATAAAAACTGAGACAAGCGTTCAAATACTCTAGGCATCAGATTTACCGAAAGGTTACTCAAATTTTTCACAACCTGTAATAATTTAACAATATCCAAACATTCCAGTTCGTATGCAGTGCAGATTAGAGGCATAGGGTTATTACTGGAGAAATCGGCGCTCTTTACCTTTTTATCAAAAGCCTTTTTAACTAATGGCCAATAACTAAGATTAAATAGTGGACTACTGATAAATTCTTCTAACTCATAAAATGAATCAGCAGAGGCGAGCGCGCTTTTTAGCATCTCATCCCGCTTTTTAGGAGCCAAGCAATATCGAGCAATGCCCATACGAATATCAAATGACCTGCAATGTTCAGAACAGAAATCCATCAAACGGTTTGCAGTGATTGGATCGTTTATACCGTCAATCTGAAAGAGGGAGATTAACTCAAACGCTTCTTCGGAGTTCTCATAATAATTATGGTTATCAAGAGTATAATTTACAATTGCTATCAAAATTGGCCAAACGTCTCTGCTTTCCACAGCTAATTCTCTTAAATCATAAGAGTCCAACGTTATTGAGTCGCGACATAGATAGTTATTGATGTTGTCCACGAGATCACTATTATTGGGCAGTGCTATTTTCAGTGCTTTATTGATCGAGGGTAGTGTTTTAAATTTTGATAAATTTTTATGGGGAACGATATTCCAAGGGAAGGAGTCTTGAAAACCTTCGAACACTTTTTGCAATGAATGTGGTGATTTATAGCTAAAATAGAGGCGTTTAAAATAGGGAGCCTGCATATTTATAGCTCCCTCAAATTGCGTATCTTCAAAATATGTCTCGAAACTTTGATACGAAAGGCCACTTTTGGTATTACCTGTAATTGCATCTATATCTCCTATCGTCTCTTGAATCGTTAAGTTCAAGCTATCAACGGATTCAGCAAATGACTCATAAACTTGGATATCTAAAACCGACAATTTAATGAAGTAATCATCTTCAGAAGTAAATAAAACACCTGTATTTTCGAAATCTCCGCTGATTTCCCATCCCGGAAAATACTGAAAAAGCTCTTTAACGCTGAAAGGTAAGCCATAATTATTTGAGGGGGAACTTATTTTATTCATCTTTTCACTATCCTTATGTTTTTGAGGCTTTGCGATGGATCAATTACGGCAAGACTTTTTTCAATAGAAGTGCCTCAACATGATCAATGGCGGGGATTTCCAATATATCGACGTCACGACACAACTCCCTAAGACGCTGTACTTTAATGATATCGCTTTTACTGGTTTTTGCAGTATTTCTTCTGAATTTCTTTTTATTGACTGAACTGATTATGCGAATTGTCTTAATCCCCTGTTCGCAGTGCAGTTGTTCCAGACGCTCCCCTAAAAATTAATTTTACAAATTTCAATAACTTACTCTTAGTAAAAAATTGCAATTTTATCACCTAGTTTTTTGACTTTTTAGCTTTGTATGCTACGAAAGTCGATGGAGGTCTCAAACATACTAGATAGGTTACCAACTTTGTGAGTCGTAGGCAATCGCGTCCTTATAGAAGGGACTCCTGTACCCTGCCAATTCAATTTCACCAAGCTATGTTGGAATTTTAGCGCGTCAAGCAACTTCATCGTTCACGTCGATTGTCACTTAATAATGGAGCGTAATGGAAGACGATAATATCGAGGTATTTATAGAAAAGCTTATGATGCCCTTACTGGCATTAAAAGACTCAATATAAGATTGAATATAGTAAATGTAATACCAAAAGCAGACTAAAACTTGTTGCTGCATTAGCTGAGTAGCAATAGGAATATTTTGGGCACCGGTTTGTCGTGTTTCCAATATCAATATTATTTACTTTATCAATAGACAACTGCTATTGTGTTTATGCCAATACAAAGGACTGATATGAGCAAAAGCACAATACTAAGACAACTCACCATGCTTCGGCTGATCCCTAAATATCCTTCATTTATATTATCCAAACAGGTGCATCAAACTTTGCATGATGAAGGCTTTAGTGTGAGTAAACGCACAGTCGAAAGAGATCTTGATAACTTGGCGTCCTTGGTCGGTATTGATTTCACTGACAGCCCTGAGGGCTTTAAATGGGCTTATCTCAAAACGGCAAAAGAATTCACACCGGCATTAACACCAAGTGAGGCTTTATTGCTATGTATTGCCTACCGTCAAATCATCGATGTATTACCGTTTACCTGTATTTCCGATATTGAACCCAAATTTTTAAAGGCCGAGGAAACCTTAGCTCGAAATGAGAAATTTAAGAATTGGCATGAAAGAGTAAAAATTATTACTTTTGGCCTTCCTTTGAAAGCAAAACCCATCGATGATGAAATTAGATGTTCAGTATATGATTCGATGCTAAATGGCGAGAGGCTGAGCATTGAATATCAAAAAGAAAGTGAGGTAATTAATTACACACTTAACACTCATGGACTCATTATAAGAGAACACACCCATTATTTAGTGGGCACAAAAATAGAGTCACCGGACGTTTTTCAGCTATTCAAACTGTCAAGAGTGAAAAGTGCTAAACGTTCTTTTGAAGCTAATCTTCGTTGCAAGAGCGATGTTAAGGCCTACCTAAACAGCAATGTATCTGGTTACATATTATCAAATTCTCCGATTAAACTGACATTACTGGCAACGGGTCCTGCTTTATCAATGTTCATGGAGGCTAACTTAGCTGAAGACCAAACGGTTACCATCATTGAACAATCCCCGCAACAAGTTGCACAAGTAGTCGCCACCGTTGAATTTACTCATGAACTTATTCATTTTTTGTTAGGTTTTGGTAAATGGATAAGAGTGACATCGCCAAATATCGTTATTGAAGCAATCCAAGACCGGCACGGTAAGTCGGCTTTGCTGGATTACACTTAATCAAACGATTAATTACCTTAACGGTTTATTAATGGTATTCCCCACCGACGACGCTACCTGTCGCTGTATGGATTTATACTATAGGCATATAATTTACAGAGCGCTTGAGAGATAAACTATGATAAATAAAAAAATATCATTCAAAGAGGCAACAAAAAACATGAGCCCAGATGAAATTGATATGTACAGACAAAATCTGTCTATACAATCATTTGATGATGCAATGTCTAAAAGGGATAGTCGCGGTGGTTTGATTGTGGAATTGCACACTACCTTGTTTTCGGAGGCAAATGACTTCGCTTACGATAGCAGGTCTGAAAAGAAAGACCGCGATAAAGGGATCAATCCGATGAATCAGGAATATACAGATAAAATGAATCAAAAACGTATTGACCTTGGCGTCGCTCCCTTATGGAAGGATGGCACGGAAAATGGTCATAGCGCTATGCAATTGTGCGAAAATATTGCAGCAAAACTAACTGACCATGAAATCAAAAGCCTCATCGCTGAACTAGCACATAAAACGACAGGTGAAATGGTAGACATCATCAAGAAAATTTAGATAATTAAGGAAGCAAATGTATAATAACGACCAAGGAAATTATGATGTTATTGGTGACATTCATGGGCATGTTACCCAACTGGAAAGCCTTTTAAAAAAACTGACATATACACAATCAGACCAAGGATTTTACTCTCATCCAACCAGAAAAGTGATATTTTTAGGTGATTTTGTTGATGGTGGCTCAGAGCATAAAAAAGTCATCGATATCGTTAAACCAATGGTCGAAAACCAAGCGGCCTATGCCATTATGGGGAATCATGAATTTAATGCTATTTCTTTTCATACCAATCATCCTAATGAGCCGCGTCAACTAAGAGAACGTTCAATAAAAAACATCGGGCAGCACATCGAGTTTTTGTCGGAATATAAAAAAGATAATGATGACATGCTCATCGTTATTGAATGGTTTAAAACCTTACCTTTATTTTTAGACTTACCCGAGGTTAGGGCGATTCATGCGTGCTGGGCTGAACACGAAATTAACAAAATAAAGCACTACTTAGCATCCGATAACACAGTGAAAAGAGAACTATTTGAGGAGTTTTATCTCAAAGCAAATACCAAAGGTTCAGTTGAGTTCGACGCCGTAGAAGTATTATTGAAAGGGGTTGAGATACCCTTACCTCGAGGCATCGTCTTTGCTGACAAGTCAGGCACGCCACGAAACAATATTAGAATAAAATGGTGGCTTGAGGGAGCGACAACGTATAAAGAGTACGCATTAGTTCAAAAAGAGGTTATCGACAATTTACCTGATATTGCTATTCAGCAAAAACTAATCGCGCCTTATTATTATCCAACAAATCAGAAGCCTGTGTTCATTGGCCATTATTGGCGCGAGGGGACGCCTGAATTACAAGCCAGTAATGTCGCTTGTTTGGATTACAGCGTTGGCAAAAGTATGAATCAAGTAGCATACCAGTGGGATAAAGGTGATAAGCAGCTAACGAATAATAACTTCGTTTGTTCGTTGAATGATAGCGATCATGTTTAATTACAGTGCCGAAACGGCATAAACCGTTACTAGTATTGCGGCCCCGCGCCTTCGGTAATTCGAAAGTTGGCTGCTAATACGATAAACGCGAGAGCAAATATTATATAAACATAAGTTCTCATAATAATCCTCTGTCACCCTGTCTTAATTTAGTAATGAACTGAATTAGGTTCAGCTACGCCAGCTCCTCTGGATCATAACGACCACCGTTCTTTTTTATTTTTCTAAATAAATTTTCATTATTCATTTCAAACGTTTTATCAATTGAATCACCATGTTGATTGAGCGGCGTTTCATAAAAGGTATCTATTACAGCTTTGCGCTCTGCCTCCCGAGTAAAAAGACTGTAGCCATCATGCCTTGGAGTCGAATGTTTTTCCCACTCAAACCATGAAATACCATAAACCATAAAGTCGCTCGTCGCTTGTTTATTTTTCACCGCTTTTGGTTTCATTTGTTTTTTGTCATTTCTCATTTTAAACCTCACTTACGGTTAAACCTCAACTAGCTTAACCTTCGCCTCGCCAAACTCAATGTGTTCACTGCCTGAATTAGCATATGCAGAGCTTCCAAATGGCTCGGGTCCTATGTCGACACTAATAGTACAGCCCGACGGCTCGCAGTCGGCATTGACCTCTGCTTCAGTTTTAGCAGAAGCGAATGCCAAGTATTTCTGGGTAGCTTCTTCTGTTAACTCAATTATTAGTTTTTGCGGCATAATGTTCTCCTAAAGAGTGATGTATGCAACCGCAGGTTTTTCTGTTTTTAAAACTGTTTGCAATATACATTCACGGTTAAATGTTAATGTTTCATCGTACTTTCTAAAATATCTAAAACCTGTACCAAACACCCAAGAATAAGACACATTATTGCTATCGTAATCATGTAGCAAAGTAACAAGCTCATTATATTTGATGACTGATTTATTTTCAGCATGCGCTAGCTGCAACTGTTGATATTTGATGATGACGGTCTTAATTTCTTCATCATAATTGAAGAGCTGTAAATCAACATCTACGGGGATATTCCATAACGTTGGCACCATCGCGGCTACAAATATTGGCGATGGCCTAGAGCTGACAATAGTTTGCAGAAACGGCTTAAACTGTTTGCGATCCTCCACTTCAAAATACGCTCGCCGTTGAGTAATAGCCAATGCCATTTCATGCGTAGGAATTTTTAAAATGGATTGTAGTTTCAACAATAATGGATTTTCAAACCTAGGGTTATCGATAAACTCATCAATTTTTCGTAACCCGCCTGTGATGCTTTTATAACCCACTTTAGTGGCTAGCTCAGAGCGTTTTAAGTTTTGTTTTGCTAAGTGAAATTGAATTAAATTTTTAACTGAATTCATACTTTTACCTATATATATTTATAGCGATTTTGTTGTTGCATATAAAATATAAGAACAACGCTTTAGCAGTAATTTATCGCCCTGCAAGTTATTGATTAAATCAGCGATTGTGTTTGTAATGTTCGCGGTAGAAACGTTTTACCCCTGTTTCAAACCAAGTCATGTTAGAACTATTCCTGCATCCTCTCTTGAAATTACTATAGGCAATTTCTTGATGTCTTAACCCTACATCAGCTAACGACATATAGTGTCGTTAGCTGATAACTTTTAAAATCTCGAACTTCCCGGCCCTCACCCAATTCAAAGCAAAACCCAGCAATGGTTTGTCTAACTTCAGCGCTTTGGCGTAATTTTGGAGTTGGGTATGGTGTTTTTTAAAATCGGCTTTTTGGTCTGTTTTATGATCAATAATCCAGTAACCAATATCGGTTTCGACTAACAGATCGATATTACCACTGATGGTTTGCCCAAGTTCATTTAACGCTAATATCGGCACTTCACACTTAATTTGCGTTGCTTTTAACGTGGTGTTCAAGAACTCATGGCTATTTTTAAGCTGCTTCTTAAGATTTTCAAGTACGACTGAATCTTGGCAACCTTGTGGTAGTAAAGCAAATAAGGTCTCAATGCGCTCAGGGTTTTGTATATAAACGTCGTAACATCGATGCACCCAATTACCAACTTCGTTTGCCGGTAATGTTTTATCCCATGCAGTCAAATCAAGTGCTTGGCTGACTTCAAAAATTTGAGTTTGCAATTCGTCATTAGCGGCTTCCTCTATTAAGGAAGGGGAAATAACGGCTTTCAGAGGTTTGCCGGCAATGCGCTTATCCAAAGCGAGTTTTTTCCTTGAAAGTGCCGAACTCGGCTCTGCAGGTTCTTCTAGAGTTATCATGTTTTTGCGATGCACTTCAAAGTTTGGGTGGTCAAATAATGGGCTAATCAATGACATCAGTGTGTTATTTTTGTCGTTATCAAACCAAGGCAGAATCAAATGCTCTCGGGCACGGGTCAGCGCGACATACGTTAGATTTTTAAGGGTGTCTCGATTGCCAATAGACAACGCATCGAGCATTTTTTGTTGTGTGGTTTTATCGTCAAAATCCATCAACAACTGCACAAAACTGCTTTGCAACATGCCATCGACCTCATCACTTAAATAGGCCATGTCAATACTGGGCACTTTAGCATTGCGCTCTTCATGCGTATCTAATATCAGCACTATTGGCCACTCCAAGCCTTTGGACGCATGCCAAGTACTCAGAACAACCGCTTGTTCTGCATTTAGTTCCACATGCGGTTGCTTGTGAATATCAGCTCTATCATCTTGACCACTTTCAACTAACCAAAGGCGAAAAGTTTCAAGGTTTTTACCATAAATATGCATGGCTTCAAGTGACTCAGGCTGAGCCTGATTGAAGTCCTCAGCCATTTGAATGAGCTTTAGTAGATTAGCGCGCTGCTGCAACGCATCATCACGTTGCTCAATCACCTGCCAAATGTCTAAAGCTTGTATGATTTGTAATGCCGCACTTTTGGTGTCGGCAAGTCTAAGCTGGCCTGTGATAGCCTCTAGTTTATTTATGGCAGAATGCTCAAAGCGTTTGTTCAGCATAAACTGCTCCAACGCATTCTGGAGAGATAGATTAGCGTATTCGGAGGTCAGTAAGTTAAGCAACGAAAATTGATTTTTAGGATTAAACACAAATTGCATCGCAGATAAAACCCAAGTGATAGCTTCCGATCCTAACCATCCCGTTTGCGTGACCTTCGTAGCAACACCTAGTTTCTTAAGCTGTCCTGCAAAGCTTTCTAAACGAGCATGTTTGGGCGCTAATACCGCAATGTCGCTGGGTTTTAATGGGCGCTTATCACCTGTATCTTTATCGGTAATTTTAATCCCTTGTTGTAGTAATTCATGCAGGTGTTTAGCCAAAGCAAACTGCCCCTCAGCTTGAATACTGGATTTCTTTTTAGATTTTTGCGCGCCCCAGTTTAAAGTGTCAAAATCACAAATTTGCACTGCCGGCAGTTCAGAGACATAAGCAGCCTCGTCAGTAACACTTAATGGTTGATAAGCGTCTTGGTAAAGCGCAATGCCCATGGCATTGATAAATTCCATTAAGGCTGGCGTACTGCGCCAGTTATTGGGTAATTCATCGACTACGACATTGGCATCCTGCTCGCCTTGTTGTAATAGGCTAGAAAACAAGCGCGCATCTGAACCTTGAAAGCCCATAATCGATTGTTTTAAATCACCAACAATAAAGGTGGGTAAACCGGCTTTTTGAAATTGCCGCAGAAGGGCAAACTGCAGTGGGTTGGTGTCTTGAAATTCATCAATAATCAAACAATCGTAATCTTTAATAGCTTCGGCTAAATGTTCTGGCTCGGCTAAAATACGCTCTGCTAAATGCACCATATCCCCAAAATCGACCAGCCCGGCTTGAGCTTTTAAGCCTTGATACAATGACAACGCTTCTATTGCCGTGCTCAGTAAAGCGTCTACATGCAACAGCGCATCGTTTATAGGTCCTGGATGCACTTGCAGCTTGTCCGCCGCAGCCCAAATATCGTAAGCGAGATAAGCGTAAGAGTGCTCCGGCTTTTTGCCTTTGCCAGTAATTTTAGGCGCCGTGTCGATGGTTTGTAATTGCGTCCAAAGTGTCCAATTGTTTTTTATGTCGGTTTCGGTGGCATGGTAAATAGCGATGACTAAACCACGAGTATTGCCATTAGAGCCCCATTCTGTCATTAACAAGTCTTGATCTGGATATACAGTTCTTAGCGCCTTCAACGCTGACCATAAACCTTGATTTAAGGTCTCAGCCTTCGAAAGGTTTTTACCATAAAGCTCGTCAAGCGTGTCTTTTGCTTGTTTTATTAATTTGATACTAGCAGGTGATTGCGTTGGCTGGTCGCCTTTACCTAACGCACGTAAATTGTGTATTACGTTCATTACCGTACTTTTTAGTATACTAGCGCCATCAACATAGTCAGAACCTCTATACGCTCCTGTATAGCCGAACTTATCTAATTTATTTAGTAAGGGATTAATGGCTTGTACTTGCGTTAACGCTCTGCGCAATAATTGGTTTTGTTCTGCCTCTGTCAGTTGGCGCGGATGTGGGGCTAAGCCTTTCTCATAAGCAAAACTTTCAATCACCTTAACGCCGAATCCGTGAATGGTCGAGATGGTGGCGTTTTGGATCGCGTTAGCAGCATCTCGTTGTCCGTCAGCCATCAAGTTTTGGCGTATTCGAGACTGTAATTCATTGGCAGCAGCATTGGTAAACGACACGGCTAAAATACGATCAGCGTGGATCCTTTTATCTTTGACCCATTGCGTTAAGGTTTTTTGAATTCGATATGTTTTACCTGCACCTGCACCTGCTTTAACGAGTGTTAAATTAGGTAAATCACTTGTATTGATGCTCATTGATTATCCCCTTCTTCAGCCGGTTTCATGAAACGTTTAATCACCAGATTGTCTTTAAGTGCGTAGGCTTTAATGCCGACCTTTGCCCACTCAATTTCATCTGCTAAGGTATTCAGTACGACCTGGCCGTTGGCCAATTCATGTAATCGATCCTTAACATGTGCAATAGCATTTTGAGACTGTTCTACTAATGAAATGTCAGGCACTGTAATTGACATCGCGCTGCGATTATCCATACTTTTATCAAGCACCATCACACAATCATTGAGATTGTAATAACCACTGTGAACATGACTTGCGCTCGTCATTTGCTGATAAAGCGCTCGATAAATATAAGTTTGTAAATCAAAACCATGGTCAAGGCGTTTAATACGGTCGGGGGATTTGGATTTTTTATAATCTAAAATTAGTGTCGTGGTTTGCTGCTGCAAAATAGCATCGCTGTAACCGCTCACAGGCAAATCCCAAAGGGTGCCAATGAGATGCGTTTCAGCATCTATAATTTTCCAGCCGTCGTCGTGTAACCAATTAGAGAACTGTTGCAAGGCAGGTTGAACTTGTTGAAAAAGCTGAGTTCGTTCCATACGCCATAATGGGTTTTGCAAAAATGCGGCGTCTTCTTCAATGGCCTGATCAAACAGTTGTTGATAAAGTAATTTACTAAATACCTCACCTTGACGCGCTTTATACAATTCAAACACTTTATGCGCAACGGTCCCTTGCAACATGATGTCGAGTGTTTGTATCTGCCAACTCGAATCAGTTAATCCTTGGCGATCTAGCACCCAAGCCAAAGGCGAAACCATTATTTTTTCTAAGCTGCTAGGCGATTCAGCGCGCTGATAGTCATCGTTGTTATGCAAGGTTAGCAGGTTGTGCTCAAACCTTAAGTCGGTTTGAACTCCAGTCTGCTTTGGTTGAATTGCAACGTTGACGAATTTGATAAACGGATGACTTGTTTGCGCCAACGAGATAAATAGATCTTCAGGCTTAGCATCACGAGACTCAGCGAAACACAAAGCCAAGTCGAGTGCTGTTTCAGTCAGAAATAGCTCTCCGCCATCAAAACTTTGTTGGGCTGCTAATATGGTGAGTGAATCACTTGCTTGACTTAAATTATGTTTGAATTGTTGTTGAGAGAATTGGATTTGCGCTTCAAATGTATCCCATTTAAAACCGAGTTTAGCGCTTAAAGCTGACCATCCCTGATGGTTTATCACGGTTTTCTTAGCTAATTGAGGTACGTTTTGTGCGTAAGCGCCTTGATTAAACCCAATCACAAATAAGTGCTTTACACAGAACGGCAAGAACTCTTGATCATGTAAAAACGTCACGCTATTTAAATAAGCGACTTTGTCTTGTGTAACTTGCATTACGTTAGGTTGCCAAAGTGTAATCAGTTTCTGGCATCGCACCTCAAAATTAGGGTTGCCACTTTGTTCGAGGATGGTAGCCATTTTTTCTAGCTGTTTGTGCCATTCTTTTTTTGAGAAGCCAAGGTCGGGGATAAACTGAAGATGTTCTGCAATTTGCGACAACCATGCCAGCAGAGCCTGATCATCTTCACAAGATTGGCGCAATAAGCTAATTAAGCCCATGGCAAACTTATCGGCTAATGTAATTAACTTTTCGCGATTTTTGCTATCAGTCCATTCCGCTTCGACAATTCGGCTAGCTACATTGCTATTAGCCCAAGGCATCAGCGGGTTGCTTAAAACACTTTTCCAAGCCATTGACGGAAACTGTTCATATTGCAGCACCATCAACTCTCGTAATAATGCGGTCACCCAACCATATTGGGTTTGGGTTTGCGGCAAGTTAGAGACACTAATGCCTGCTTCAGCAAAACAACCATGTAACCATGAGGGATAATCTGAGCGCGCAGGGTAAATTACCGCTATTTGAGTTGGCTCAGAGCCAGAATCAATGGCTTGCTGGACCATACTGGCTAAAGCAGAGCATTCTTCAAATTGATCTCGACACAGGATCCCACTGAATGTCGCTGGCTTGATCATGGCTTCGGTATTGCTGAACAAACGTTCAGCAATTTGCGCAAAGGGTAGAGACCTATCGGGAAGTGTAAGTTGTAAGGTGGATTGAATTAAACTGTGATGAACTGATGGTGGTTGTTTGGTCGCTTGAATTTGTAGAAAATCAATTAGATCTTGTTGCCAAACTTCAAAATCAAATAACTCAGAGAGCAGATGTACTTGGATGTGATCAAGGGGCTCAAACCGTTGTAGTAAAGTCTGAGCTTGCATTTGTTCAAGGGGTCGTAAACATAGCATTTGATGGTGAAGATATACCAAATCATTATAGTAACGCTCGGGTTTATTCTGGGGCTGCGCAATCGGGTTTAAAGTTTGGTTAAGTGGCAACGCCAACAACAACTGCAACAAACTGGCTTCTAGCTGATCCAACACTGCCGCTTCATCAACGAGAATTGATGCTGCCCAAAATGTGTCAGGAGAGCAAAGCGCGGCTGTTTGTAAGGTTTCCGACCAACTATCCTCTATCGTCGGCAGCAAACTCTGCTCAATTAGGGTATCTAACAAACTGGCGAAATGACCCACTCTCACTCCAATAATCGAGTGCTGTGCCAAGGTTGCTCTCACTTGGTTGGCCGTCAGCGCATCCGGCACTAAAATAAAATCTAACATCACCACACCTTAATTATGAATTGAAATAGAAAGCTATATTGAATACTTGTCTAATTTTATGGGTGGGTCTCACCTTGACGGATGAATTTTCTAGCAGCGTTTTCTAATTGTAATGGCCTGGTCACCTTTGGCCCAGCTATCACTTTGGATAACTGATTTTTATATTGAGTCCTTATCGTCCAAGTTTTCATGGTAGTTTTCCTTAACCTTTTTAATGATTTACTTAGTTGTAATGTACCCTCATTTCTAGAATTAGATATCAACTTTTCATATTGTTAACGTTGTTCTTTTTCTATGCCGACTAAAGCCTTTCATCATTTTTAAAATTAAAACGCCGCTGTGACAAGTCCGAATTATTACTAACCCAATAAAAGTAGCGATAATCTTTAAGGTCATACTAAATCAACTGGCGACATTTGATGTCGTTTGTTGATTTATTTTAAATTGTCCTTTAGCTAAATAAGACCTTACTCAAAAACTGGTTACCCATATTTTCAATCTTAATCGTCAATGCTTTGGTTTATAGCAGGCTGTGTAAAACAGGCCCAACAACGACAAAGTAAAATTGATTCACCTGAAGCAATGCATTCAATAAATCGACATTGGTTTGGCGCGATGAGTCACTGGCTAAATGAGGGGATAGCGCGGTACGCTACGGCAGACCAAAACGTTGCTTTGAAGGACACAAGTTAGTTTTACGACATAAAAACAATGCGCTTAGCCTCTTTAACCTCCTTATTTCAATCTGGCGAAATTGAGTGGCAAAACCAACAACGTGTTATGTATAGAACAAGCGTGGCACTTGTCGCTTAACTAATGGAGTAAAAAGCGCAGACTGATTGTGCATCAACCAAATTTAGCTCGGCGTTTATCTCTAACATAAGTGCCAGAACTATTTTTTTGCTTCATCTCAAACAAGTCAATAGCGGAAAACAAATCGCTCAACTTTTTAAACCCGTAGTTCCTAGGGTCAAAGGAGGCATGGTTTGAAATATGTTTACCTATTGTCCCTAGGTGTGCCCAACCATCATCATCCTCAGAAGCCTCAATTGCTTGACGAAGCATATTGATCAGCTTTGTATCGCTTTTAATGCTCGGCTTCTTTATCTCTACAGGCTTTTCATCTGCGTCAATATCATCAAGATACAAAAACTTAGAACAACTATTAACAAACGCACTTGGTGTTTTGCGTTCACCAAAACCAATAATGAATTTACCATCCGCCAACGCTCTGGTTACCAATGGAGTAAAGTCACAATCTGATGATACCAAGCAAATAGTATCGACATCTCTAGTATACAAAATATCCATCGCATCAATGACAAGCGCAATGTCAGTCGCATTTTTACCTTTGGTTAAATCAAATTGCTGAATAGGCTGAATAGCGAATTCATGAAGCACATCTTCCCACGATTTAAGACAGGGGCTTTTCCAGTTGCCGTAGGCTTTACGGATATTTACTACACCATAGCGGGCAAGTTCTGAGAGTATAGTATCTATTTTGGCAGCAGGGGCATTATCAGCATCAATGAATAGTGCTATTTTTTCCTTTTCTTTCAAACCTTATTCCTATTAGATTACAAAAAGTTAGTACATAAGGATTATAAGGCGCGATAGAACGGATGACAAATGCCGATATCGAATCAAGTTATGAATATAAATACATTACTAGTCCATATTGAACCAAATACGAATATTGTTAAACAAGAGAACTAGCTTCCTAAACAACGTTGATAAGACGAGCTATTAAATCTTGTTTACGCAGCGACAAACACCTTACATGCCATTACTATGCTACCACTCCTTCAATTGCTGCATTTCTTTCAAACGAGACCTTTGTAAAAGCAACGCTTCAAATAAATCATCAATTGATGTGTTATCAATCGAAACTCCGGGCAACGCGATATTGGCCTCGGCAAAAAAACGACGCCTACAAGTCAACTCTTTCCCCAAGTCAGTATCATCAGCCCAAGCTATATTCCACCATTGCAACATTCGCTCTCTAGCATCCAATAGTTTTCGTTCTGTTGGCAGTCTGTCTCGTTTCTCATTATTTACCTTCGAGTTGCTAGGCACTAAATTCCACAAATCATTATTAGGCCAGCGTGCAAATGGCATACTGTGATCTATGTCATATTTGCGATTAAGTGTTTTGGCTGACCACACGCACTGCATTGTTTGATTTAATTTTAACGATTCAAATCTATTGCGCACTTCGGCAGTGGTACGCTTCGGTTCTAACCATTGAAGTGCATTATGCATATAGGCTCGTTTATCAGCCCCAACATCATTTTGGTTGCCTTTGTAACTAGCCATCGCTTTTACCCATTCATTCACCAATACGGGCTCAATCCAACAAGCATATCGACTTAACGCCAACCATGTTGATTCTGGTAACGAGAACTCCCCCCACTGCGCTAGCGTTTCTAAATCAAGAAATAAACTGTCTTTCGGCCTTACCGTCTTTGCTGCAACTTCAAACACACGAGCATCACTATTGGGAAGCGTGATGTATTTACTGGGCATGTCTCTTATATTTTGTGCACTTGCCGATAAGGTTTTGTGCAAAGACTTTGCATCTTCACCTGTAAACAAATTACCAATTCGAAAATCAGAGCTCGTTCTATGGTTTAACTTATTCCAACCGCCCTCTTTCATAAAACCCATATTTGGGCTTTTGTTAGGCGTTTGGAATAACTTATAATGATCAATAAGGTCTTTGTATTGATGTATCCAATACAATGCCACTAATCCGAGCGGCAAAATGACTCTATCGCCATGCAGTGATGTTTCTCTTCTCAATACCGCGCCCGGGTGACCGTCAGCTATCCTCAGCAACACTCTAATCAACGCTAGCTTGTGAGTTGCAGCTTTGCCATCATTAATTGCGACATGACGTATAAATGGAAACGCGCCCGTGCCGTCATCGGGCATTTGCAAAACCAGCGTTTGCCAATGAACTCCATTACGACCAAATTTGTCTTTCTCGTTCTGAGCTTCTAACTTCGAGAACAATCCAAGGTTTTGAGCTAAATGCTCTAGCTCTTCAACACTCACATCATACATCTGGCGTTGTTGTTGCTCTTGAACAGTCATGCCAAATTTGAGTAAAATAATGATCTTACCACCAGGCTTGAGCAAATTAGTGAGTTTGCGCATAGAACGAGCCCGCTGGCCTGGGGGAACGTGCATCCAAACGGCACTAAGTAAAATTAAATCAAAGCTCACTTCCAGTTGAGTTATTTTGTTCAAAGCAGGTAAAGAGTCTTGTAACCATTGGACGTTTTGATTGCGCGTGGTTTCTTGCCCTACTCTCTTCATTTCGATGGCGGGCTCTGCCGCATAGATTCTGCAATTACTATCATCCTTGCAGTATTGGTTAGCCATTTTTGCAATGTGACTTGCATCTCTACCAGCACCTGCGCCAACATCCAAAATAGTTGAGCTTGGCTTTTTAAATATTGAGGGTAAGTGGTGAGCCCAATTATGATGGACATCATCGAACGATAGCGACAAATATTGCTGTGCTAACTCTTCAACTCTGTCGTTGTAATAATTGTTGGACAAGTTTAAACCTCGTAACTTATTTAATAATGTAGTGCACTAACGCAGTCATAATTTATTGTATGATGCAAACCAAACTCACGTTACAAGAACCTTTCTTTGTAAATGCGCTTTCTGGCTTCAATATTTACACCATCTACTCCAGTGCACTTATGAGCGGCATGGGCATCCCAACCAAATGGCCACCTCTTGAACATATGTGCATGACAAGCAGGACACAATTTAGTGTGCTCACCGATATTCGTTTCCGATGATGTCTTCTTATTTCTTTTTGTCGGCATAATCTCTGCTGTAGGCGTAAATTTTTGCAACACTGTATGTACAACAAGACGTTCTAATATAGGTAACCAAATAGCATCACTAGCTTCAGGTCCTCCTAATGCTAGTCTGTCGCTTTGCGCTAAGCTAGCGATCCAAGCTGCGCTATAAGCATCTACTTTGTCATGTGTCGGGCCTTTGCAAATATAAGGTACTTGGTCCCATTCGCATTGAGTGCTTGGCCACCCTGTGAATTTGCTCAATGCTTGCAGTTGGATATACGCTTGATCATCTTTGGTTTTGTGCTTACCTGCAACATCTAATAATTTTACAGTAGCGTGGGGATAAATCTCAATACACGGTGCCACATCTTTTAACGCGTTGGCGATAGCGAAACCAGCTAACATAAATATCTGCATTGAGTGAGGGAGCTTATTTGCTTTACCGCCGCTGACAATATGATGATTCGCTTTAACAATAATATTGTCAAAATCAGCTTTAGAAGGAGTGGTATAACAGCTAATTTTGCGCTTATCTAATTCAAGCTCAGCTCGCCGGCGTTTTAAGTTTTCGGCCCTTGGTTGGAGTGGCGAATCGATGGCTATGCAAACAGGATTTAATTGGTGAGATTTGCAAATGGCAAGAATGTATTTTTTTATTGCAGCTGCATAGGCAAGATTATTAACCTCGCTTAGTGTTGCTATATTGCCTAGGCCCTTAGGTGACTGAGCTCTCTCATTAGCAAGCTGGAGCGGTATTAATATGCCGTCTTTTTTTACACATATGGAAATAGGACAATACTTGTCTTTCTTGCAGGCAACATCAATCCCAATATAAGCGTCCATTCACTATCCATATATGTTTTTCCCCGCTGGCTTTAATTAAATACAAAAAGCGGTAGTTTTGCAAACATCGAGGGCAATATTTTAATCAACATTGTATTAGCACTGCATTGTTATCGTTAACTTGGGCACGCAACTAATGATGCGATGTTGCTAACCTTAAGGTATTTCAAATTCAACATAAATAATAAGTTGCCTTATTTGAAAACTAATTTGTGAGCCAAGAGTGATTCTGCCCTATAGCTAGCAAGCTATGTTTTTGAGTCTTTCGGCTTCTTTTTTTAACTCTAGTTCTTCTTTTTCAAACGCTACCCTATAGCTATTGATTGCTCCTAATCTCGCAGATAGGTTTTGATCCACCGACAACTCTTCTCCTGTAGCGGACTTCATTTTTTTCGCGTTAACCTTCAATTTTAAGCAGTGGTCTAAAAACTTACGTGAATTCTCATCTTTTTCAATATTTTTGACTAAGTAAACTAAGTCAGTGAAACCTTTACCCATCAACTTTGAAAGCCCTGCAATATCGGCGCGAGTTATATCGGTTCTATCTGTTGAGTAACACCTAAATAAGACGTCCATAAAAGTATGGTGAATAGGATAACTGACGCGCGGGAATAATGTCTTTGCTTTTTTAACTGTAGAATTCAACTCGATACCTTCCGTGTGCTGCAAGTTTACTATTTCAATTAACCATTTATGGCTATTAAACTGGAGTGTATATCACCGTATCCGATTTTAATTATTGTTAGGTATGAATGTTGTTAGGTAGATATACAAAAAGCTAAACATCCAACTGAGGTTTTGTTTCAGATTCAGCCATGGTCCTTTACTTTGTTTTATCAAAAAGTAATCAGTTGAATGCGAGACTCCTATATTCATAACACGTTTAGTTAGATGTCCAAATTAACTATGCCACTGCAGGGATCCAAGTTGGTTTTCAATACTCGAATGTCCAATAAGAACAACCTCGGTCCCTCCTCTAAGCTTTCCTTTTAGCCCCAACAGCTTAACTAAACACCGCTTCAATTCAGTCTTTTTTCGTGATTACCAATTCTAGCTTCTGACTATCACCAGCGAACCATTTTTGTAAATAAATACTGCCTATGACGGGCGGCATTCCATCTTCAGGCACCTCTTTATACCGGACACTATTTTTATTCTGCTTTTCGAATTCAAATTTAACTTTCTTTTCAGGCATCTGTTCTCTAACTGTTTGATGTGTAGCTACTGGGATTGTATCCTAAAATTACAAAATCATTTGTAAGACTGCACAGAAATAATATGTAGGAGTTGGCAATATGACAGAGAAGTTACTAGTCATTCAGCATCAAGACTACATTCAATGCGCCCCGATGCCATTGGTCTTCCAATATTATTTGTTGCGTTCTATCGCAGGAATATCAAAGTAATCATCCTGCGACATATCTTTTAATTTCGCCAGTTTTGATTTACGTGCCTGTCTTTGATATACACTTTCGCCAAAAACACTTTGATGTTCAGTTTCGATCAGCTCGCTTACTTCTTCTGCTGACATCAGGTCCAGCAATCGAGCAGCGTGCAATAGTCCTTCCGTGCGATACTTTTGTTTATCGTCCGGCTTTCTCGATTTCGTATTATTTAAACTTTTTAAAAGCTCACTGCGACAGTAGTCTAAAAATTGAGTCTGAGTCATTAATGCTCCGATTTTTTACTAAGGCTAAGTGTTAGATTGAACGCTCGCAAACTGCATCGCCATCTCTATATCTAGCGTATCTTATGCTGGAATGCTAGGTTTTGTATCTCACGAACCTACCTAAGGCATCGCTATAATTAAACAGGCAAAATACATAAAAATATTTCATAAAACGAATATCACTTTTTGTATTAAGGTTTCAGATCATCCGCTAGCTTTCGGTCGCTTCTTACCCCTTACCCAAAAGACGAAACCATTAGTCTGTTTCATCTCAAATAAATCGACGCCAGCAAACAAGTCATTTAGTTTTTTAAATCCATAATTCTATGGGTCAAAAGAAGCATGATTTGATTTGAGATTTGCTGTCCTATAATACCTAAGTTCGCCCAGCCATCATCAGCCTCAGATGTCTCTGCTGCTTGTCGCGACATAATCATCAGTTTGGTATCGATCTTGATATATTAGGAGTCTTTTTCTGAACCGGTTTGTCGTCCGCCTCTATATCATTAAGATACAAAAATTTAGAACAACTGTTAACAAAAGCTGATTGCTTTGCGTTCGCCAAATCCAATCTCGGATTTGCCATCCGCTAATGCACGGGTAACAAGTGGCGTAAAGTCGCAATCGGACGACACTAAACAAGTTGAATCTAGATCTCTGGGGTAGAGAATATCCATAGCATCAATAACAAGAGCGATGGCTATTGTATTTTAGCCTTTTGTTAAATCAAATTGCTAAAAGGCTTTATAGAAAATTCATGAAGCACTTCTTCCCAAGGTTTAAGATATGAGCTCTTCCAATTCCCATAAGCTTTAAGAATGTTCACGACACCTCAAAGCGCTAACTCAAAAAGTATGGTGTCTATTTTAGCAACCAGTGTATTGTCTGTGTCGATAAATAAAGCAATTTTTTCTCTATTTTTCAAATACGAATTCCTTCCTAATTATCATTGTCTTACTACTTAATTATTTTTATCAGGGAAGCGAGAAGAAAACCCTGTATTAGATGGTAGTTATTTTTTGGATACCTACATTTGCTTCTAATTTTTTACTCCTTAATCTAAATAAAACAGACGACACACTGAAATAATATTTGAAATTAATTAGTCATTAATATTTTGCCGCTCCCGCCTCACATTCTAAAATAATTGGACGCCTCAGCATCAAGCAGATTGAAGTGATCTTATTGGTCAGATTTGTCGTTCGATGAAACGGTATTTTATTGACAATAATCGAAGTCAAACGAAGACCGAATGAAACAGGTTTATAAAACAGAAAATAGACTGAGAAGTCTCAACTTATTCTTAGCACTTGAAGCGGCATTCTAACCGACAAATGCTCCTCACGCTAAAGCGCTAATATCTATTTATTGGCTCCTCCACCCCCGTTACTGTCAGTTTTTGAAAAGCGTTACTGTCAATTTATGAAAAGCGTTACTGTCAATTTATGAAAAGCGTTACTGTCAGTTTTTCTTTTTGACAGTAACGGGGGCAATTGTCTAACTTTGGGGAATTAGCTAAACTGACAGTAACGGTTTAGATCTAGAGAAAAATGGGCCCAGAATCATTCGTCAGTGACACCCTCTGAAAAAGAGGTAATGTTCAAAATAGTCGAATAATAAACAGTAGCTAAAAGTCTACATTTCTTCCAAGAAACAAGTGGCTAAACGGGCAGTTTTTTGACTGAACTATTGAGATATAAATAGCTATTCATTCATAAAAAGCACAACTTATTCTGTCGAATTTACTATCAATAAATATGATAATTGACTGCAAATAAGCCCCCAACACTGTTATATTTGAAACACTATTAAGGGACGAAAAGCTGGATCATACAGCTCAATGTCAAAACCCAAAAGCCAGTTATTTATAAAGTTAAAATGTAAAAAGCTGTCTAAAGCGCCAGTCTAAATTAGCTATTAACATGCACTTTTGATATAAATTAGAGCGGAAGGTACGCCATTAAAACTGCCTGCGAAGTAAGCATCAAGTATCAAACTTTGCTGTATTTTAGACTCGATATTTTGCCAAGTTTTGGATTAGAAACTAACCGTTTAGGAACGCTGAATTTGCTGAATAATGCGCTTTAATTTTAAATATTGCATGTATAGCCAATACTTCAAATAATCATTTAAAAAGCCACACAAAAAAGAACCTGATATAAGTATTCTAGGAACTCGTACTTAAACTCAAATGATTATTACTTTCCACTGAAAAGCCAATTCGCTCAACTCAAACGACTAGTAAATTTAGCATATATTAATCATAAGTGATTAGTATATTATCTTTTCTTAGGATAATTAACCATTAGTGATTATAAAATTAAAGCAGTGCTTGGCTGATAAAGAACAATGGGATACGCGTAAAATTACGCTAGACGAAGTCGCAGAAAAAGCTGGTATTGGGCGAGCTACTCTGACGCGCATGATAAACAAACGTGACTATCACGTGGGCCTAGATATTATTGACAAGCTATGTGATTACTTCAACTGTGATATTAATACACTGTTGGTGAGAGCTAAAAAAGACAGGTAAACTCCCGCGTGCCGTCGACTCAATACGTATTTAGAGTGGACTGGAAATCTCGGGTAAAACATTAAATAGTTTTATTTAGCTGGTCTTAAAGAATCAAGACTATGTCAGAAACACACTGACATTAGAATATTAATTTGTACTTAAAACTGATCTACGGAGGGTGCGGTCAGTTTTGGATGCAAATCAACAAGTGCCTTTTAGCCGACTAAAAGATATATGTATTTGCTCACTAAAAGCAAATAGCATTCGCCTCTCTTGAACGATTAATACACCAAAGATAACTACCTAAATTATGAATTATCAACGTCATTTGATTGACCATATCCCTTAAAATAGCACGGGGAATAGCTAACCAAACGCGTCTCTTATTCAGGGGCAACGTTAACACCTCTTTGAAAAATGGCGGGAACGGGTGTTCACCATCAGCGGAATATGCACCAGCAAACGCTAGGGCCATATTGATGCTGAAAGCCTGCGCTATATCATCATGATGACGTTACAGGTCCGTATAGCGGCATCCGTAAAAAGGCGTTACTGCTTGAGCCTAAAACGATTGTTTAGCGCCGGAATAGAAGCGATTTATCTCTCTTTTTAAATTGAAAATGTTGGCTATATTGTTTGGTTTTTGACGTTTATTCCATCCGCAATCGAAAGCGAAACCGTCATTACCTGCGCTAGTTACCCTGTTTCAATTGCAATGTTACAGGTAAAAGAGGCATATCAATGCATGGTTTATCATAGACGGAGAAGCCTACTCTTTGTTACTTTTGTCTGGGGACACTGTGTAATTAACGCTAACACATTCAGTTTGTAATGGTTCGTCAAATAGCACTTTATTGCCCGTCGCTGGATTGTATTCACCACTAAGAATTGCTGCTCTGGGCTTTATGTCGTCAACTCTTAAGTTACGTAATAACCCCAGTTTAAACGACTGGTTGTTGAATGAAAGTACGACATAATATTCACTACAATGCGCAGACGGCTCGTTAATAACGACGAAGCTTTCAATAGCCTCAGCCCAAAATAACTGTCCTTCATATGCAAGATTACTGAGGTAATAGTGCACAGCACAACCTACTTTTTGTGCTTGAAGATAGAAGCTTGCGAGCTGCAGCAAAAGAAAAGATACCTTATCGGAATTGCCACTGATTGCGATGGACATTCCTATTGTTGTATAATTTTGTGCTGGACATCGCATGCATTATTTACGGATTTGTTTTTTAGTCAAATATTATACAAATTTATTCGCCGCATGTTAATTCTCAAAGTAAGTGATGTATCAAAATATGTTGAATAACAAAATGTTTGACATACCTTGCAGTTCTATGTAATCTTATACGTAGAACTACAAGGTACTAATTAATGATTCTATCCAAAGACTTGGTTGCTGCATCTTCTACCCCTCTTATCTTATCCATTTTGAGTATTGAAGACAGTTATGGCTACGCAATTATTCAGCAAGTGCATGAGTTATCGGACGGCGAATTGAAATGGGCAGACGGCATGCTATATCCAATTTTGCATCGGATGGAAAAAAAAGGCTGGATCGAATCTTTTTGGGGTCAAGCCAATACCGGTCGTAAACGAAAGTATTATCGATTATCCGCTCAGGGCACTTCAGAGTTAAAGCAACAACAAGAGCAATGGCAAAAACTGTCAAACATGATAAGTAAATTGGAGAAATAAAAATGTTTAATCTAGATTTAGCCGTTCACCAATGGTGTGCGGAAGTGTTAAGTGCTTATTCTATCAAAAATCGAAAAATAGATGAGTTAAAAGATCATCTGTATTGTTTGATCGAAAACCATACCAAACGTGGTTTAAGTGAAAAGGATGCATTTGACAATGCGATCAAAGAAATAGGCGATCAAGATGTTTTAAAAGGTCAATTTGACCAAGACCTAACCTGGATAAATAAAATATGTACCTTTGAATATGGTTCGATTGCCGATGGCGCACAACAAGGCGCACAAGTAATGAAGTTACATAAAAAAACGCAACTTACACAAGCCATATTATGGGCAGCGGCCTTGCTAGCAAGCAGTTTAGTGTTAAAAGGAAGCGACCAAGCCTACACCGTTACCATGCTTATATTATTTCCTCTGGCGGTGGTGAGTATATTATCGATTCGTCAGCAATTTACTAAGCAACGAAAAAGTCTTAATAATTAATTCAGTGCGAAAAGTACAAAGAGCACAGATGCAAGGTATAGCGAAGCTGTTTTACATACCCGCGACCATTATGCTGTTACTGTATAGAGATAGGCAGCAAATTGATTAAGGAAAACAGACATAAGAGCATAAGACAAATAAACACTATACACTCTCCCTTGTTACAACTGTCTTTTGGAATGGATTCATGCTTGTTAAAGCGGATTTGTGGTGATGTTTGTGTAAATGACGTAAGTCAAATTCTTGTGTTGGTAGTCCATTGGTACAGCAACCTTGGGAGTCGCATGCACAAGCTCCTACCGTGAAATAATGTATTTCCTAGTATCGTGTCGAGTTGATAGCCTGTGCACCGAAATCGAAGTCGCGCTGAATGCTGAAATCGTTAGGCGGGTCTCGTAACGGTGGCAATAACTGAGCTTGCGCTGATACTGAATATGTTTTGTCTAAATGTGCCAGTATTTTGTGAATGACGAGTGTGTCTATAATGCAAGCGATTATAGTCACAATGTGCTTTTGACATTTCTCACATCTCACGCGTCGGTTACCCGATAAGGTCGCGGTAGGAATGCCGATCACTCGGCCCCCCCCCCGCACAGATCCGGACATACGCTACTAACGCATCCGGCTCCTACTTCGGGTATTTGGCGTAGAAGCGTTGCTCTCGCAACTTCTCGCACAGTCAGCAGACGTGACATCGTATTTTCCGAGCTCTGCGTCTGGATACCGCCGCACTGTTGACTGTTCCCCTTAGTCGAGACCCTTCCCTCCATAAATTCCGCCACATTGTTACCTGTTTTGTTCATTTACTTCTTCAGTACTATAATCTCGTACGACTTCCTAGACTAAGTAAGCCTTGGCTTTTCAACTTTGACTTACCTTCCCTGCATAATGCAGGGCTTGTCTAGGATCTCCTAGGTTCCGTGTGATGAACTTCCTCGGATGCGCAGGGTCTCCGACCCCGACAGGCATAACAATGATTAACCATTAGTACCATTAGTACCATTAGTACCATTAGTACCATTAGTACCATTAGTACCATTAGTACCATTAGTACCATTAGTACCATTAGTACCATTAGTACCATTATTATTGTTGGTTTCTGCTTCGCTTAACAGCATCACCGCCTTTAATGATTTATTACGTGGCTCAATACCTAACCTGCGAGTACCTTCGCTAACACTTCACAACAAAAGTTACCCGCTGTTGCGCATAGCTAAAGGAGAAGGCGAGTTGTTCTGATAGCATGGTAATTCTAAATAATTGAGTTACCTTATTGAAGCACATTAAAAAAATTTAGTTATGCCATGCTGCCTTAAGCTCACGTTGGGTTGAGTCTTGGTGGTGGAATGAGTGCGCCTAATTTGCCAATGAAATCGATGGGTGAGAAGAATACATGCGTACTAGCCGATGTATGGACTCCACCGTCCTAGTTAGCTAAGGTGGTGTCGTCAACCAAATAAAGAGCCCATATAATGAAAAATTGTAATGTAATCGGTATTGATTTAGCAAAGAATATTATTCAGGTTTGTATTATTAATAAGCATGGCGAAGTGCGCTCAAACAAAGCGATGTCGCCTTCAAAGCTTAAAGAATTTTTGACGAAATCGTCACCCTCTATTGTGGCGTTTGAAGGCGCGAGCACCTGTCATTATTGGGGGCGGTTTGCAAGCAATTTATCTCATGATGTGAGAGTGATTGGACCAAGGAAGGTAAAAGCCTTTCTTCAAGGCCAAAAAACCGATGCAAATGATGCATTAGCAATAGCCGTAGCGGCCACACAGCCAGGCATGTTGTTTAGTCAGCTCAAAAATGAAGAGCAGCAAGTATTACAATCATTAGAAACCAGTCGGCGATTTTTGGACAAGCATAGAGTTTCATTAGAAAACCACATTCGCGCATTTTTGTATGAGTACGGCATTACTGTTGCCAGAGGTGCCAAGTACCTAAGAGAGTCTGTACTAGACATATTATCTGAAGGCAGTGATGAGCTTCCACACCATTTACTCGCGCCCTTACTTTCGTTGTGGGAGCAATATAGAGATACAGTCAAACGCGTTGCTGCCATTGAAAAAGAACTCACACAGTTGGTGAAAAAAACCGATGCCTGTCAGCGTCTTAAGGCATTAGAAGGTGTGGGTGATGTCTGCGCAATTAAGTTATTTACCAGTTTGGGAAATGGGGAAGGGTTTAAGAATGGCCGGCAAGCATCAGCCTATATTGGTGTCACACCAAAACAATATAGCTCAGGTGGGAAAGTCTCAATGAAAGGAATAGATAAAGTAGGCGGTAATAAAGTGCTTAGAGCCAACTTATTCATGGGGGCAAGAGCCGTCATCAAAGCCTTACCTGATAAACCGAGAACAAGCAAAGAGCAATGGCTAATCGCGTTGATAAAACGCGTAGGTGAGAAGCGTGCTTGCATTGCTTTGGCGAACAAAACAGTAAGAACGGCTTGGGCACTACTTGCTAGTGGAGAAAAGTATAAAAGTACAGCTTTAGTTGCATAACAAAATAGCGTAGATAACACGAATATAATTAACGATTTACCCATACAACCCAATGCAATTACTGAAGGTTGAACCTATCTGCTAAAAACCTGTGATTACCGGAAGCTATCATAAGCTATCTAGCCGAAGAGGAGAGCAGAGGCGAAGACATCGAAGGCTAGAGATCTGCAATCTCAATAAAGAAGCCGCATATAAGCTCGCATTTTAACTAATAGTAATTAAATGGTGGTTGTAAAACAGGTGGAGTCCATATACGGTAATCGGTGCCGTCTCGATACGGTGTTTTCAACTCATAGCGCACTTGTCCTTGTTTGGTGATACTTAACCGTTGCATATTTACGTCATGGTTGCTGCCTATATTGTAACAATAAAGTTGATACCGAAACATTCTATTTGGTAAAGTTTTATGGCTTAAAAAACTAATATCTAACTTTTATCAGTCTTAAACTATCGTACTCTTTAGGCCCTTATGGGCGGCCAGCCGGTATAAGCAATCGATGCTTCGACAGTCCGTTTTGAGCGATCAACAGACGCTCAAGTAATCCGCATGATTTTAGATTTGTTGGTGTTATCAGTTGATATCCTAATGACGGGAGTGACATGGTCTAAATGATTCAACAGCCGTCATTTGGACCAAGCCTCAAAATTCAAAGCAAGTACTCGTACGCTATAAAAGCTGCTCATCAAGTGATAACTTAAAGGGTGCTTATGGTAAGGGTGCTTATGGCAAGTTTGGTTACTACATTCAGTGTGAATGTGGTATCAACACATCCATATGATTGGATTGTATTTCATGCAATGCGGCCAAGAGTAAAGTAAGAATAAAGAAAAAGGGGGAGGAATATTCAGGTAATTGTTCCGCTTGCCAATATGTATTTAAGATAGGCAGTTTTAAGTCAATTACATGATTCATTCTAAATTATAAGCTGATCCCCCCCCGAATTTTTTAAAACTATTCATTCGAGAGAAAGTTTATTGAGCACTAAACCTCAGTTAATGACTAAAAGCCTAATTGAGTTTCAGGCCAATATTGATGTGCTTCTTACAATATTTCTGTTCCGCATGTTCCGGCCGAGCGTCAGGAAAGCTCCACTGCTTTGTAAACAAAATAGGTTGGTTGAAAAAAAGCTTGCACAGCAGGCTAACAAAGGTTTGATTGTGTTTATTAGGTGAATTTTTGGTGGGCAAAGAAGGTTTCTCGTATGTGCAGTTAGACGGCCAAAAGGTTATGCCGCTGTATAGTATAGTGGCTTGGTTTTCTTAATAACTGACATCACTGTAACAAAGGTGATTGTTACTAACCATTCTTAAATAAACCCGATAAGTATTTACCAAGTGCTCTAATATTTTTTAATTACAAACCCGCAATAACATCAGAGTTGAACATCCACTTTCAACTCCTAAAAACGATCATTTTAGAGCAATGCAAATAAACAATGACATTTGCAGTTCTTGATCCATCCTTACATGACTATATAGTGCGTGTCGTATTATTACTGGGGAATATCATCCGCGAAAAACTGCTTGGCGGCCTTTATATCTATCATCGCGTTATGACCATGCTTTTCAAGCAGCGATAGCAAGTTTGAACCATTAAGTAAGGTTAAAGGCTTATCTTTTGCGAAGTTGTAACTATCTGGACCATAATTAGATGTGGTAATTAAGATACCTTTAGTCGCTCCCTCATTAAGTACTGTGCCATACAAGTCTCTAACCGCTGAAACTCCCACCACATTCGTCCAACGTTTTGCCTGAATAATGATTTTGCCACCCCTTATAGGATCTGGGTCAAATGCTATTGCATCCACGCCGCCATCTGAGCTGCCTTGAGTTACCTTGACTTCACCTCCTGTTGCACAGAACTCCTTTGCAAAAAGTTCCCTGACCAAGTGCTCAAACTCCTCCCAATGCATTGCCGCTAGATTGGTTTTGCTATCAACTCCGATTACAACCTCCTTATTATCGACAAAACGTTTGTCTGTTCTTTCCATCTGAATTACTGGAGCTATAGGAGTAACACTAATCAACGTTGAGGCACTAACACCTTTTAAATATTTAAAAGTCTCTTTTACATCGACCTTACTAAGATCGAATGCCATAAACTCGTCTTTCGATGCCAATACTGACATTATGGTTTTAGTTTCTTCAATACCAGTGGCAATGCTGCGCATCGTAACGACACCATTAAAACCTATGGCGTCAATAGCGTTGGCTACATCTGCTTCAAATAGTTCATGAATAGTTCTAATACAAATTTTGTAGATAATATCGTCATAGAGAGCTTTTAGCGCCGCTTTACTAATTGACTTTTCAATAACCTCATTGCGTGTTTTAACGAAGCGGTAAGATTCAATCTGGGGTAAATCATCAGGTGCAGGCAAATCATATTGGACCACTACAATATTAGTTTCTGATTGATATTCAAGCTCCCAGTTGGGTTTGATACAATCCGGATACTGAGATGCCTCCAACACAATGTCACAGTATTCTTGGATACTTTGCTTATCTTTGTGGAAATACTGACTTTTAAACACGTTTACCGCCTGCTTTTGCTCTTTTACTTTGGCTGCAAAGGCTTTTTTTGATGCTTTATGTAGCAATATTGCCCGTTCGTAATCACTTATGCACTTAGCGAGCTTAGTTTCACGTAATGCGTTTGTAGCTATCATTGACGCCTTATCGGCCTCATATTTCTCTAAGGTTTTTTGATGTTTTATTCGGCACGTCTCATTACCTTTTATTCTATTCTCGTATGTGTTTATGTCAGCAACTTGCTTCGCTTTGTATTGGTTACGTAACCTCACTATTTTAACTCCGTTAAATAGTCTATATACGAAGCCAAATTGAGACTCGTCAAACTCACTTACATCCGGATTTTCAGGCTCAACTAGAGCAGGTAACGGGGCTGGCCTCTTTGGTTCCTTGACTGGTATAAACCGAGTCGGCTTTTTAATCGTACTCTGAACGATATACTTTGGTAAGTTTTCATACTGCACATAGTCTGCGACTTTCTCTGTAAACTTGTTACTCGGATAGAGTGTCTCCCACTTCACTGCATCATCAATATCGAGGGTATGATTAAGTATATCGTCTAGCGCAGTAAACGTTGATTTTATAGTCTCATTCAACTTATTTACGTCTGACTCTTGCTTAGTTTTCGCCTGCCTTTCTTCATAACTTATTAGTTTTGCCGACCATAGCGATAGCGTATTGTTGACTTTCTTAGTAAACACATCCTCGTCCGACGACTTTACTGTTTTATGCAGATTGAGAATGTCCACCTCAATTTCAATCCCAAAACTACTAAAATCGCCGTTCTTCGTGTAGTTTCCGTAAGGCTTATTAATGGTGAGATGCGGCTGTAAATTAGCTGGAACAGTAAACTCAAATGATATAGACATGCCTTGTACTCAACAGTGATTGCCGCCAGAATCAAGAAAAAAGCAGCTTAGATTAGTTCTGAGGTTAAGTTATTTATTTTGGAAAATCAAAATTCTATTTCGATATCAAACCAACAAAATGCATGACTACCCATGGCCTCAGCGTTTCGCAGTCGTTCTAACTAAAAGGTATCTAATGAATTTTTATAAAAAATAGCAGCCAACATAAATGGATGTGCGTTCATATGCATTGTTTCCCCTAATTAAGATGTTTAATCTTAAAACTTGTACAATTCAAATGAACACATCGCTTTTCCATTAGCATGGACTAATGTCGGTATTATACTACGGCAGTCTGTTCCCAAAGAGTACTTAACACTTTTAACTTAAGCTGGTCTTCTCCTAGATGTAAAGGCATTTTCTACTTAGAAACTGAATTAAGGTAGCTTCGTCATTGTCGAATGGCCAACTTGTTAATTAAAAATAGTTTGCTACTATTTAGACAACGCGAAATAAAAAGTTTTTACTCTGACCGGACAATGCCTTATGGATGAAAAAATCAATGAAATAAATGAAAAAGTCAGAAAAATTATTGACGAAGCAGAGCTCGATAAACAAAAAGGTTGGGTCAAAACCGAATTACTTTTAGATGATGCCGGATACGGGTTTGGAATAGCGTCGTCAGTCAGCACACAGCTTGGGAATGGCACCGTAAATATAGAATTTGAATCTAATTACGATCCATATTTTGATAAACATAGCTATTTTGACCTAATCGGCTTTTATGAGGTTGAATTTTTTGATAATAAAAATGAACCGTCGTTAAAATATATGACATTGATCCAGAAACTACCGTTCAGAGACTGGGAGGATGAATTCAACTCGTGCGGGGGCCAAGATAATCTTGAGTTTAGCCTAGACGATTTGCGCTCTGCACATAAACTGAGCCGGGTTATTGATAAACAGATAATTAGTAAGCTTAAAAAATTAAAAAAAAGATAATGTAAGCATCTGGCTTACCTTAATAATCCAACGTAATTATGAAAATTCAGCCGATGTTGACTCAGAAAATTAACTCATTTGCCCTCTATACCAGCCTATAATAACATTAGAGTAAAAAGGAGTAGGATGAGTAAATTATATTGTAAATGGAGCCTTGTATGAAGTTAGATAGCGAGAAACGACTATTAAAAGCATTAAAACAAGATTTACCCGAAAAGTTTCAACAACTAAAATTAGCATGGCAAAAGATTGATACTGAGATCCATAAATACGCTTCTAGTTTGCCCAATGCAGAAGCCTTTTGGAGGGATATAGATTTTGTGGCATCTTACAGCAATACGGTTAATTTTTTTAAATACGCAAAAAACGCGTGGCTGCCCGACCGGAAAGAAACTACTTTCCTTAAGACTGACCGGTTGGGGCAACATATACGAGGATACATGTTTACATCCAATGAATTTCCGTGGCCTGTTACCAATGACGTTCCCGATTTACCAAAATTACAGCTAGACTTGGATAAAATAAGTGAATTTATAGGTGTAAATATTGGGAATGGTTTTTTACAATTTTTTGAAGAATACACCACATATCCCTCGTTTAGGCACATACCAAGAATAAAAATAAGCGAGGAGTTAATAACTGAACTGCCTGAGTTTACAAATACGGTGAAAAGACAAATACGCAAAAAACATGTTGAAGACTTTAACGAAACCTTTGGTGATGAAGCAAGAGCATTAACAATATCCGGTTTCTCTAAAAAAACATTGGCAATAGATTTTACTTATGGGTTTATCTATGGCGATCTAAGGCAAATTATCAGTGAAGATTACGTAGATTTATATTCGAGTATTGAGGAAGATTTTAACCATTTTGATTTATTGTCGGAAGCTTTTGTTAAATATAGCAAAATAATGTACGAACAGTTTAGATTTGAACCCCAACTTTTCGGTCTTCATCAACCTCAACAACATTCTTTTGACGAACTAGAAACGACGTTATTTGATAACGCTCAGTTTGACGTCGGTGGTGCGATTCTAATAAAGCAGAGTCCAAAAAAGCCTGAAACATTCAATTATGACTGGGCTGCGTGGCACGATGGCTGGTGTTATTATTATAATTGGGATCCATGAGCAAGCTCGGGCTTCGACATTATTATAACCTAATTCTTAGTTAGAGCGCCTGCAAAGTGTCAAGGTTATTCCCGCCAGTTCAGTGCTCAAAATATATTTGTGTAAAAAATACAGCTTTATAGGAGACTGGCAGTGACTTTGTTTTGCTTCGCAATCAAGCTGATTTGAGAGCAAAGATGGCATACGCTAAAAGCTAAGTTTTTCGGTTATAAGGGCTACTGGCCATTGACTTCAAAATATTAATGGGTGTAAGAAGTTTAAGTAATACGAGCGGAGAGATGCCGTAGTGTGACGAGCAACTTTGTGCGATAAGCGGCCGTTCGGTTATTGTAAAGTCACGACAGTATTTCGCCTCTTTTGCAAGCAAAAACCGTCTAGTGACCAGTCGAAAAGCTTCTTACCTTTAGCCAGACTTTCATTCAAGTAGGTCAATCAAGGATGAGAGCTGTACTGGCATTGCAGCAAACGGCACAATACAAACGTCACCGACCGGAAAATACCTTGTTGTATGAACTGGTCGAGCTATATTATCCACAATTCACTACAAACTTAGCCGAGCAAAATAGATACTTGCCCAACTACGTTAAACGTGAGTTTGATGACTTCTTGCGTTGTGGACGACTTGAGTATGGCTTTCTACGCGTAGTATGTGGTCACTGCAAACATGAGAAGCTAGTTGCCTTTAGTTGCAAACGCCGAGGTTTCTGTCCGAGCTATGGCGCTAGACGCATGGCTGAAAGTGCAGCGCTTCTGGTAGATGATATGCTACGCGGTTATTCTATCCGTCAATGGGTGCTAAGTTTACCTATTCCTCTTCGATTGCTTCTGGCAAGATACCCAAGTGTGTTTAACACCTGCATTTACCAGTTTGCACATAAATGTGTGGCGAAAACAATTGAACATGATATCGGTTTTGTTCTGCCTCTCTTTAACTTTATCAATACCAATGTTTTTAAGGACCGTACTAATGAACCAACGGTTTATACGCTCACCGTAACCTGTCGCCAAAGTACCGTTCGCGAATTTTGCGCACCTCTTCAAAAAGAAAAGTATTTTGTTTTCCAATGCCTTTATCTACAAAATTTAAGAACTCCACATCAATAAGCTGTTGTGGAATGGGTACAATTCGTTTCGACGCTTCATTTATTAAATCTAGTCCACGCAAGTCAAGGGCCCATGCACCTTCAACCTCAACCTCAACTTTGTTGGCAATCGATAAACTCGCAATCTCGTTTGACTTCATACTCCATCGTTTTTAAAATTGCATTATGATAAATTAATCGTACTTCTTGACTCCTCAAGACACGGTGACTCCGGTCATAAAGTAGCTAATTTCTCAATGTTAGCGTGAAGGTCTAAAAAATCCTCAAGCGATGCGAAAAAAATTTAATTTCATATCACGGTCTATCCCAGCAATAACAAATTCACAAACACAATGCGTGAACCAACTCATCGCTAATCAAAGCTAAGTGTCGATTGTTACCAAATCAAATGGTCGTCCATCACCTTCTTTAATATGCTTATAGGTATTTCTCTACCGGACGCGTAAATGCCAATCGTCACGTCATCCTCCTGAGAGTGCCCTACAAGTTGCTTTATTATATAGCCCTCAACGCCTGCATTTACCAACTGGGTTATCACGGTGTGGCGCAAACAATGAAATACGACATCTTTTTTATTTGCTTTCTCTTCAGCCTTATTAATACCAATATTTTTTAAGACGGTACGATTAAACCAACGGCTTATTGGGTCGCCATACCCTTTTACTTCAGGGTTACACACATGTTTGCGAACCTCTTCAAAAAGGTACTTATTACGTTTTTTCCTGCAATCCGCTATAAACTCCAACATACCGAGATCTAGGAGTTTTTGTGCAATCGGCACAATACGTTCAGACGGTTCATTTTTTACATCTATCCCATGCAAGTCAAATACCAAACCCCATCGATTTGAACAATATTTGCCAAAGGAATACATGCAATCTCGTTCAATCTCATCCCCGTGTATGTTGCAACTTTTAAATACAACAATGCTTCCTTTTTATAACCGCGCGCTTCATCGGGTCTACCAAACTGATAATTGAGAATTTTTGTTATTTCATTAGCAACAAATGGACGGCGTTTAATTTTGCCTTTTTTGCTCTCTTTAATAGAAACACGTTCAAACGGGTTATTCATTTCACCATCATTATTTTTAATAAACCATGAATAGAAGGAACGGTAATTGGATAAATATGAATTGATTGTTTTCGTTGAAAGGAGGATTTTTCTGCACCCCTTATTTTCGTTGACATATCGCGTTATTAAATCTTTTTTGAGTATTAACATATGCTTTTTTGTAAATGTTCTGCAATCCATCTCCTTGCCAAACTTTTTAAAAAAGACGGCAAATGCATTGTCGTACTTAATCAATGTTTTAATAGTTATATCTTTCCCTTTTTCAAGTTTAAAACTCTGATACTGCTCATCAAAGCTAAAGTGCTTATCTGATTCAATAGGTTGCGCTTGTTCAGCTTGTGTAAGTGTTTGAACTAATTCCTTTTGTGCAACTAGTTTGACTAATTTGACCTTTTTAACATTCTCATTTTTTGAAATTTCATCGCCTACGTCTTCACTAAGGCCTTTTTGCGCACGCAGCAAATCAAATAGTTTTGCATTGCCTTCAAAGCTCATTTCAGTAGTGTCATTGTCTGCAGCAAGAAATCCGCTCTCATGCTCCATTAACTTAGTCATGAGCAAGGTATTCATGTTGAGCGCTTGTTTGTAGAGGTGCTCTACGGTTTCAGCATCAGTAGTCCCTAATTGAGTTACCCCAGAAATGTGAGATGTGTTTTGTATCACCACACTTTGATTATCTGGTGTGACCTTTATTTGTTGAACATCGTCTTCATTAATCAAACAAGCACTGTTGTTCAAAACATCAAAGCCTTGATCAATTAAACGTTTGCCGCTGGCCAGTAATTCTTTATATCGCTCTTTAAGCTGCAGTTTAAATCGTTGTTTAGTGAAGTCATCAATAAAGGGGTATTCTAAATCGAAGCTTTTAACCTCGTCCCCCCATGGAGCCAATGGCCCCTCAATGCACTCAAACGTGTTTGCCTCTTGGATGTTATCCATATTATTTCGCTCCATGTCTTTTTCAAATTGCATTCTGATAAATAATGCAAGCCACTTTGCATGCTCAAGACAATCGGTATGTAAAGAGGCAATAAAGTAACTATTTTGAATATGATAGCGTGATCTTTTAAAAAATCCGTTTCGGATCCGAAAAAAGTAATTTGATGAATTTTTGTATTGATAAAGGTGTGATGTTGTCTTGCTTTTCATCTGTCATGTCCGCCTTTTTGCGAGTTATGTGACAGAGCTCTGTGACAGCTGTGAGAAATGTATCCAAGTCATAAACGCAAAAAGCCCCGAATAACGGGGCTTCTGTGTATAAGCTGGCGGAGAGAGAGGGATTCGCCTCCACAAAACTGATGCCTACAGAACTCGTGGTCTGTGAGTTCGTATGCCTATAATGTGACAGAGTAATGTGACAGAGTCAAGGCCCCACATTGTTACAGCGCGCCCACAGCGATGGTATCGAAAACTCAATGCACAAATAGTTACATTCAACCCAAAGACGTCAAATGAAGTGGATTGTTGCCGCCAAAATATGGATTGGGAAAAGGATAAGGGATCTCACGATATAGCAGCTTAATATCATCAATCGATTGATAACAATTTTTGACCGTTTGCGCTGACATCTCTGGCTTATAATACTTTAATGCAACTTGAGCGAGATAAGCGTCCAACAAATGCAATTGGCATTCTGAATTATATATGAGTTCAAACTCTTCCCACTTCGTTGTTGCATTTATGCGTTCGTGAATGTAAGTGGCTTCATTGCTATATTTCATCACTGACTTTAAATAATAAACGGCACCTTCCCAATATGCACCATGCTCAAAGAGATCATCCGTGTGTGAGGGATATTTCGGATACTTAAGTAGCCCCTGAAGCCGTAATTCATCAATTACAGGTTGATGGGCTGTGTGCCAATCTCTAGAGATATCAATTCCTGACAACCACAACCACTCTTTGCCGCCCTTTTTGTTGATTTTCTGGTGTGGGGGTGCGGTGAGCAGCACCTGAGATTCAGTGCTAAATATTTTTCCTTTATGTGGGTCATTATATTCAAGAAAGAAGACCGGTAGCCTCTCTTTTTCGGCTTGGCCTAACATATAAACAAACCAGCCAACATATTCAAAGTTGCTACCTTTACAGGAGGCTAATAATCTTGGAAAACGGCGCTTTATCAATTCTGCTAGTTGATATGCATTTGTTTTTTTTGCGTCATCCCAACCAAAGTAGTCATTACCGTTTTCACCTGATGAGTGTGTTGCTTGCTCAGCATCGTGATAGTGGAATTGTTTTATCTCACCTTTTAAATCGACGTACAGATCATCAAAATGTTTAAGTTCAAGGCGCCAGTGAAATCCAGATGGGCTCTTGTAACAATAGCATGCTAGGTTTTGATATCCTTGACGATGAAGTTCATTAATTGCATTAAGCAATCGCATGCAGCGGCGTTTTACAGGGCATTCAGATGGCATGGTTGGCTATCATCAATATTGGATTACGTCGCGCTTAGTTATCACCTTTCTGCTCGGGTAATGACTGAAACTGAGTCATTGGTAACATGACTCTTGGCAGTCTTAATCTGTCGCAACTCGATGTTAAAAACTCGCGCCAGTAAGGCCAAACGTGAATGCCACTGTTCCTCATGCCAAACTCACGTAAAGTGTCTTTGTCCAACTCTGCTTTCAGTCCGTAAATGGCAGTGATCGAACATTCCACGTGAGCAATAATATCCAAATCTTCATTAGGTGCTTCATCAGAGCTCTCGTCGTGAGGATTCTCATCAGATATCCACCGAACACCAGCTTCAAAGGTAAAATGAGCCGTATATTTATCATCGAACTCTTTCACTTTTACTGATTTTAAGCCAAATTTTTGCTGGATATGGAATTTATCGTCTCCAAACTGAAAGTCTTTGTTGAATACATCCGCGTTGATAAAATCAAAGGCAACGTCTTTAATCATTAAATTTTCGATAGCATTCTGTAACTCTTTACTCAACATTGAATACAATCGCTCCAGTTAGCTTGACCGGTATTGATTGTCGGAAGATTCATTTCATCGTTTGCATACGAGTACATGCTGAACGTTTTGCCATTATCTTCTTTTGTTACTGTTTGCCATTTTACTAAATAAATAACATTCTTATCATTACTTAGTGCTGCTTTGTCGAGTAACGACTTGTAAGCTTCTGGAATTGTATACGCTAAACGAATAAGCCGGTCCATTGCATCTGACTGCATAACGTCGTCATTTTCGTATTTGGAGAACGCCACAGCCCCTCCACCAAAAACCTTCGCAGCTTCTGATTGCTTGAGTTTTAGCGCTTCTCGATACTTTCTAACCTCAGCACCGGTTAACAATCCATCCACTTCTTTTTTAAACGCAATCATTCTGCGTTTATTATTGCGCGTGTGCACAGGCAAAGCCGACTCAACTCCGCACTCGTTGCACTCACAAAAATCAACTATCAAATTTTTTGTGGCCGATTTGTATTTAGCTTCATTTGTACCCTGTTTTTCTTCTAAGGTTCCTTCCCCACATAAGTCGCACAACATTGGCTGCTTTCTCATGTTACACCTCCTAATTTGAAAGATGGCATGACACCATCAATAGAAGTTTGCCCTGGTTATTCACCGCAAACTTCAAATAATAATTGAAATCCATTTCTTTCATCGTCGCAGATATTAATTCTCTTCGCGTAATTTCATACGCATCGCATGCGGCAATGGACTTTTCGTTAATACGACACCAGACTGAGTTAATATACCTACCATGCCCCAAAGCACTCCTAACTAGTTCCTTGAGCGACTCGTTATCCAGTCCTAATTTTTGTGTATCGTTGATACACCTTCTAGTCATAGTCCTTATTTTATCGGCATTATCAATCAACGCATTAACGTCATCGATGCCATATAAAGGACCATTTTTAATAACCCGATCTTTACCATCTTTCCAATTAATTGGCAGACTACCACTAAATCGGCTGAGAATCTTATCATTTACCATTATGGTAAGTCCACTCCATTTTTCAAGTCGTAATTAGCTGGTCGGTATCAAAATTGGTAATATTGATGAAGTCAGAAACGACATCTGTCACCGCTATACCCTCCGGTAATTGCTCCGCAATTGACTGCTTAAGATGCTCATGGGCAGTATTTGACAAGTCGCAACCGATGGAACGCCTGCCCTGTTTATGCGATGCTTTTAATGATGAGCCCGAGCCAAAAAACGGGTCGGCAACAATATCGTTTTGGTCGCTACTTTGCAAAATCAATGTTTCAATTAATTCAACGGGCTTTTCTGTTGGATAGCCTCGATAGATACGTTTGGAAACAAGCACGTCTGGAATAGACAAGTCCTTTAGCTTACGCTTGCCCTTCTCAAAAAAAAGGATAAATTCGTAACGAGCGCGGTAATGATAGCCCATACCTATACAGACTTTATCCCAAACTATTGGCTTCCAAAATTTAAACCCTACCTTCTCCGCTATTGGCTTAATAACGAACATGGTCTCTTGATCACAAAACAAGTAAAAATGGCTATTTTTCTTTAATACTCGGTAACACTCCGTCAATAACTCTTCAAACCGACTATTGGGAAAAATACTAAACCAATCATTACTTGACGACTTGCTATTTTTAAGGCGAGTAGTAGTACCTATTTTTCGATGCTTCTCTAGCGATTCATAGGGAGGGTCGGTTATTATCAAATCAACGCTACCATCAGGTAGCGTCTTTAGCCATGTAACAGCGTCTTCTTTATATATTTTCATTGGACTCAACTAAAAACTACTGCATTGTCGGCCATTTGCAAACACTTGTGAGGGCATGCCCTTTTTCAGTCTCCTGCAAGGTGAGCAATAGCTTTGGTCTCCGTCAGGGTTTCTTGCTGTTACCCTTGCCGAGGTATATCCGAAGCTTGCTGGGTATGAATGAAATACATGCTCACCACCATCAGCATCAGAGCAATGTGGACAGCTCTTGAACAACTTATTTGTAACGGAATCCCGCTTTTTTATCATCCCGCTATTCAGTCTCTTACCACAACAACTACATCCCATATATTTCTCCTTTTCCTTGGTTTAAGTAATTACAGATTTAATCATTCCTCAAATTCAGAACTATTAAATTTAAGAACATTGCAATTTTCCTTGATAGTCCTTTGAAGTGCTTCATCAAAGCCCTCAGCTGACTTAGCCTGTATTTCTATGGATATTGAAACCTCCACACCTAGTTTCGATGTGAATTGCTGGACTACCTCATCGACGATCACAGCAAAATCCATTTTAGCCTTCACTGGATCGATATCTATATTCCCGTAAAACTGTCGTTTAGTCTGCAACGGCGCAGTGGGAGTGACTGGAGCGTTCGGGGTTGGCGTTACACTACCACCAGGTATGCTCGGTTGATCTGGAATGGCTGGGTTGTTAGGTTGCTCAGGCTGTGTAGGCTGAGGGACAGGTTTCGTTGCTTCTCTGTATGCAAGTGCTGCATCTCTTTCTATTAACAGAGACGCATCATCAATAGCGATCATCGCATCGCGCCCGAAGGCAAACCCTAAATACTTGTTTCCATCGCGACCTGCGGCATAAGCAAAAAAGTCTTCTTCAACAATACCTGCACTGATAGCGTTCTTAAAAGCTTGATCATTAACTAGTCTTGGTAAGTACATGTAATGACACGAGTCTTGCCAGACTTTTAATGCGCTTACTTCTGTTGTGCCATCTTTGAGGTACCATTGCTTGAGTGTATTTCTCAAATGAATGGGGCTCCACTCAGAGATCAGCCACTCCTCTTCTCGCAACTTAGTCTCGACTTCAGCTATAAGGTTTGGTGCTGTTGGTGAAACAGATATAGATTCCCAAACTAATTCAGGCTTACCTTTTCGAAATTCCTCTACCGGACATAGGATCCACTTGTACGCATCTCGCACCACACGCAGCAGGTCTTGCTCGGCATTGTCTGCATTGCGCTTCGCTTGACGAGACAGCGATAAGGTTAGATCAAGTTTTTCATCGCTAATGTCGGTTACAATACTCTTCCATGCAAGAAAGGTTCGACCTGCGTCTTTTAGACGACTTACTACATCGTAATCTGCGGCAAAAAATATCAGTCTATTTTGCTTTTGCCTTGGCTGGTCGCCACGCTTGCGAAGTATTTTCTCAGCTGCTTCATACGCAAGTCTTGCTTCTGCCCGATGATAAGCTGCTGCTGGTGGCAGCACTACTAGGCGTGGACCCGTCCCATAATCATCTGGTACGTCACTAGATTCCGTAAACACATGAATGCCAGCAAAGCAGTGACTTCTTCCAAACACCTGCCCAACACGGGTTTTTAATAGAGGAAGCAGCTCTTGGGCATCATCAAGATTTTGCTTGCGACTTTCCATTTCACGACGCAAATTCGGGCGAGTATCGAGGTAAAAACGGTCTTGTTCTGAGTACAAATAATGTAATTTATCACGAAGGCGTTTTAGTACATCTTCAAACACCCCAATGGTCTGACCGGGTTGGACGCAACCCAATAAAATATGTTCATAATCAATACCTTTGATGCCTTGATCTGCATTAGAAGGCGCACTGCCTAAAAAAATTGTCCGCATTGCCCTTCTAGCTGCTTGCACACTGCCAAAGCGAGTATCTTTGCCATCAATATCAAATGGTTCGGAACGGGGTCCATCGACTTCTTTTTCAAGAACAGGCTCCCAACCTTGCGGTAGATAATGAATGCTCTTGTTACGCACATTACTATCATCTAGCGATATTGAGCCAGGCATTATTAGGGAATCTTTATTATCTGAATTCCACAGGCGGTGTATAACAATAGCCATATATTGCAACACACCACGAGTGCGTTGAAACTTATCTAATGTTGACCAATCTTCGTAAAGCCTATCGAATACTTCTGGATGAATAGGGTAAGATTGCGTAAGTCGTTCGAAGTATACATTTGACTGAGTCTCTACAGGGAATTTATCACTATTTGCACGATAAAAATCAGAATATTGACGGCTAATTCCTTCAACTTCAGCACGCTCACCTGCAAACTCAAATAATCGTCTGCGGACAATCTCAAATGCCTCGGTGCTTGCCACTGGCTTCCATACCGACTCTACGCGCGCAAAGTACTTCTCCAGCGACTCTAGGGCTCGCTGTCCCATGGTTCCGCCAACTTCTAGTTCTGATTCAGGCAAAGAAGCCATTAAAATAGCGTTGGGCACCGACTTCATCGCTTCCGTAAGGGCCTGGACGAACGAAATATTACTATCAAATGTTCCTGCGTTAAATTGCTTACCAAGCTCTAGTTGCCTTATAAATGCGACTAATTCGTCTATTAATATTACGCAAGGCGCCGCTTTTTCCACAAGCTGCCTTATCACCTCTTTACCAGGAGATACCCCAGTAGCGTCGCTTTCAGCCACCATCTTGTAGCCATCTTCACCAAGCAATTGCCAAGCGAGTTCACCCCATAGGGTGTTTGCTGCTATATCGCCATGTCTTTGTGGTTGACTTGGTGAGAGTTTAATGCCATCAATTACAGCAACCTTTGCTTTAGGCAAATCGCTGATGTTCGCCTCGTCTAGCAGCGGTGGTATACCTTCCAACTTGTCGGTACTTACGTTTCGTGATGCTAAATGCAAAACAGCAAGCATGGTATGTGTTTTACCACCACCAAAAGCAGTTTGCAGTTGAATAACAGGGTCACCGCCATGGCCAGCCAAACGCTGCGCCACAGAAATTAATAGCAAGCGCATACCTTCCGTAATATAAGTCCGTGAGAAGAACTTTTCAGCATCTTGATATTCGGCTGTGGCCGTACCTGATGAAACTTGTGAAATGTCGGCCGCAAATTCTGACTGCTTGAATGTGCCTTCCAATACATCTTTATGAGGGCGGGCTATTTCTCGCCATGGTTTTAAACTCATTGTGTAATTTCCCTTTTAAAAATCAAATCCAAGATCTGGCTGCGAATTGCGCTCACCAGCATCTTGAGATGCTGCAATGATAGCGTGCCAAGAGCCAATTAATTCATTGTATGCACGTGCTTCTTCAGCCCATTTTTTACGCTCACACAAAGTATACAAGTGATAAGCAAGCTGTCGTATTTGTTCACCCTGTTCCGGCATACGTGCTAATAATGCGCCGGCGTCTGCTTCACTTTGTTGATTGAGGACTCTGATCATTTGGTGACATGCTTCCCAAACTGGTGTTCGATCATCGGTCTTAGGATCCCAACCTGTTGGATATTCACTCCACTTCAATAAACGAACCTTGCCTGCTCCTGACTCAATTACACCGGCGTCACGGACGCCATCAACTGATGTTCCTTTCGCACGTGCGAGCGTATCCGCATCTCCGAAAGAACCTGCGCTCCAACCGTATTGGCTAAACCAGTCATCGCAAAACAAAGTGTCACTATCGAAGCTTCCGCTGTCTGGATTTAGGTATTCTGTTATTGCTCGATTTATTAAAATTAGCGCATCATGCACACTCATTTTGGAGCCATCTTGGTTAAGTACTGAATCGTATCTAGAGAAGATCCCCATCCCAGGGCCAATAGCTGCTTGAGCCAGATCAACTGGAGCAATCGGCGATGAGCCCGAACTTCCACCAATCATTTCTTCAAGAGCTATTGGCATGTGCTCGCGCAAATGTTTTTGGAAAAGCCTTCTAGAAATAGTTTCGGCTTTTAGAGGCCTTTTCAAGCAAACCAGCACTACAGAAGATGCTAGAGCATTCGTTCCGTTACCAACGGAACGCCCCTCTTTCTCAGTTCTGACAGGCCACGTTCCTGTAATTTCAAAACCAGAATTTATTACCGCGGAGATAAAAGTTTCCCAGCCTGAAGAAACAGTTCCATTGTCGCTAGTGTCTGACTGTTTAAACGCATAATAAATTGTCACAGGAAACGCTGCATGACTAGTTTCAGCAAGATTCTTAATAGCCTTCCACATACCCTTTTCGAAAAACTCATTTGCTGCTTGCTTCGAACCATGTCTGTACTTCAACGCCGTCAATTCGTTGCTCTTGGGAACTGCAAGCGTTCCGAACAATTCAGGATATAGCTCTTTGAGTGATTTTCTCTGGAACCCATAAAAGAAGTCAGATAAGTCTGCGTAGGCAATGTTATCGTAATATGGGGGATCAGTAGATATCACTTTGTTTTCTGAAATATTTTGTGAAACGGCGTCAGCTTGCAGAGCGTAACCTTTAATTTCACTGTCTAATGCCTTAAAACCCTTGCAAAGTCGCTCGAAAAGATTTTTAAAGCTACCGGTAGAATTTGAGAATATGTTTACTTCTGCGAAGTCCCACGCCATCGGAATAGCTTGTCGCGCAAACACACTCCTCATTTGAGTATTAGGTGCATTCCAACCACATATTGAGGCGCCATGGTTGGCTATTTGGCTCAAAAGAAATGATAGATACGTTTTTATCGCTTTTATTCGCTCGGGATTTTTTCCTTCAACAGGCAATCCAGCTATCACCGCCATAAAAGTATTCAAGACTCCAAGTTGACGATTAGTGAAAACACTACCCCAAGTCTCCAAACCGTAGGCATGACATGTGCCTCCAGTTAATTTGGCCGGCAGTGGTAAAGTGGGTTCCCACTCTCTGCCGACACTTAACGCTATTTCTTCTTGTTGTTTTGTTGGACTCAAAAACAATCTCTCACCACGTCCTTCGACTACTATGCACATTAAGTTTTGAGATAGGTCACCCGCTTTAGCTTGTTCTTTAACATACGAAAGAGGGATGGGAGTGCCACTGAATACACATCGAAAGGCATTCCTTGATAGCTTAGTCCCTTGCTTCTTTGTCTCCCAGTCTGGAACTCGACCTTTTTTAAGTGAGAAGCTGAATCCATTGTCACTAGTATGTAATTCAACATACGCTTCTTTATTTTTCTTATCTGAAACGACAAATGATGATACTAGCGGAGTCGAGAGGTTCTCATATGCTGGATTAGGACTTTTTACCGTTCTAGCCCAAAGCCACGCTATTACCGTTAGCTTTTGACCGATATAAGGCGTTAAGTCGTCTCTTCCTTTTGCTATTTCGTTTGTGATCTCCAGTTTCGGATAAAGGTGACCTATACGTTTAAATGCTTCATCTCTCGCCCAAAGCCCATATCTACGAACGTCTTCAGCTAATCCTTTCGATCCAGACCAATCCTCTACTAAATCTTGCTGATCCTCTCCCATTGGCATTGGTCCAACCGGTTTTTGACCTGAATAGTTTGGTGGTATTTCTATCATTGCCTTATTTATCAAAACAGCAACCGGATTTAAATCACTTGCATAGCTCTGGAGTCCTAAACGTTGTGCTTCTAATGGGATTGCGCCACCACCAGCAAACGGATCATGGAAAGACGGTAGCTTTTGGGGATTGAAAATCTCGTTTGCTTGAGGATGTCTCTTGTTTAATTCGCATGTGAATTCCCAACTTTCATTAATAGCTCTTCTTGCGAGCTCTAATACACTTTCATTAGTCGTATTTTCCCACTTCACTAATTCTCGAATAATATTAAATAGCTTTTCGCGTTCATTTTGTATTTTAAGCTTTGTTTCTCTTAGTCGTTTATCGCCACTAACAGTTTCAGAAGGATCATTGACCATTTGGGCAAAAATAATCGCTCGTGCAGCGGCAAGAGGACGCCTAGCCCACCAAAGATGGAGAGTGCTAGGATGTCCATGCCTTATCGACTTTTCTCTGGCCGCAGCAGCGTTTATATCATCTAAAGGCAGCGCCACTTCTATTAATTTTTTGGGTATTTTCATATTAGACATGCATCTGCCTTAAACAGTTTCGTTAGGCGCAACAGCTCTTGAAAGCAACTCACCTAAATCATAATTAATGCTGGCAACGCCAAAATCTGGCTCACCGCTGAATGGGGTTCTTACATAATAAGGGCCGTCGAATTCGTCGCCATCCACAATGACAATAGCGAGAATGAATTTATCAGCTTGGTTGAGGCCGTAAATTATTTCGTTCCGGCTTACTGTTATCGTACTTTGCCCTTTGGCTCGCCCTTTGACTTCAATGTGGCGATCAGGTTGTATGCTACCGTCGTCTTGCCTTGGTGGCCTAGATGTTACATCCCATCCACACTTTTCAGCGCCGACATCTTTTACATCAAAACCAAAACTACATTCGGCATCCATAACAGCATTCATCGCAATACGCTCAACTTTGGCACGTGCTTGCGCATCAACGCTAAACTGGGTTTCCCCTTTACGATGAGATAACAGACCTTGCGGGATTACAAGCGCCCCTCCGATCACCACTGGCGTGCTCGAAACTACGTCTTTAAGTGCCGTCAATTCAGCTTTGCGTTGTTCTAACCTTGCTGTTAATTCGTCTACTCGTCTTCGGGCCATCTCTGGTTGAATTTTTGGTTGCTTACCGGCACTTACATCATCTTGTAACTTCATGTAGCGATCTGACCAGTAGCTTATTTCTTTAATAAGCCTCTCGTTAACTGCTCCAAGTGTTTTATCTGCTTGTCTCACTCGACGATTGCGCACTTCGTTATAATGCTCTGGTACTAACTGCTGAGATGCATGGTTTAGTGCAAATCCTTCTAAGTTATTGTTAAGCCAAGAAGACCGAACAATGTCACTTATTAGTTTTTTGTCGTAATCATCTATTGGCAGTAAGTCCAAGTGAGGAGCCCAACCAGCATTAGTAGCATTACCTTTCTCGTCTATTTCAACAAACTGCAAACGTCGAGACGCTACATTACCACTGTTGCTGCCCTCTCTTACTGTATGATCAACCATAAACAAGACTTTTGGCTCTGTGCTGTCATCGTTAGGGTCAACTAGAATGGCACCTTGCTTTAGTTTTGGCCTGTGCGCTTGGAGCACCAAGTCAGTTGTAGCATGCATAAGCGGATGAACAGGATGGATCATATCTGCCATGGGCTTGCTCTGTTGGCGCACAAACTGTTTTTCAAAGCAAATTCGCTCATACTTACGTAAAACAGGCGTACGCGTTTCACCAATGACTCTGTCTCTTTCCCTTATCGCGGCTGGCACATGGCGCACTTCGTAACGGCCATTTTCTCTGGCACGCATTTCACCATTTAATGTTTGAAAAGCTTCTGTAAAGAATGAGCGGATAAAATACGGTTGGAGCTTTCTCGCCTCCGCCTTTTCCATTTCCTCTTTCACGGCGTAGAGCTCTTCTAAGCCCATATGTTGTTCGACTAGAGCATTGCGTCGAAGTATTTCTTTTAAGTGCTCCTGATCAAGCGCTCCGTCGATTACTTCGTTCATTTTTGCTTTGGTCTCCGGTGCTTCTCCATAACGAATCGCATCAACCAAAAGCTCTTTGAGTGACACATTGTCAAATGCTTCACCCAAAACATCAAAGACCTTGCCACCAAGTGCCTCTTTTTCAATTTCTATTTTATCAAATAGCTTCTTAAATACCTCACCTTCACGAGTTTCTGCGGCAACGATGTTCCAAAGGTGACATACTTCTGTCTGGCCAATACGGTGTATTCGGCCAAAGCGCTGTTCTAATCTGTTTGGATTCCACGGCAGATCATAATTGACCATTAGGTTTGCATTTTGAAGGTTAACACCTTCACCTGCGGCATCTGTTGCGACTAAAACAATAACGTCAGGGTCGTTACGAAATTCTTCCTGAATTTTGCGACGAGCGTCACGATTTGTGCCGCCGTAAATTGTCCTTACTGCGTTATTATTACCAAGCATGTCACTAATGCGCTTAACTAAATAATTCAGCGTATCTTTATGCTCAGTAAAGATTAATAGTTTTCGTCTTGCGCCACTATCAGTGTACATTTCAGGCTGATCTTGAAGCAGATATGAAAGCTGCTCCCACTTTTTATCGTTACCCGACTGCACAACCGACAGCGCTTGATGCTCTAAATCCTTAAGACTCAGTATTTCAGCTTCTAATTCAGGGATTGTCTCTGCAGCCGAGGCCATGTCAACTACCTGTTCCGATAACAGTTCATATTCTTCTGCACTTAGGTCTTCGTCTAATTCATCAAAATTATCCGGTATATCCAGTTTGTGTTTTTTGTAATATTCGCCTAACGTTTCCGCAACGCCATCGCGCTGGGCTGATTGGCCTCGCGCCATTAATTTTGTTTCGGATAATTTATCTTCAAGTCGTTTACGACGGCGCTTTAACGATTGATATATTGCTTCAGGACTTGATGCTAACCTTCGTTGAAGCATTGTTAATGCAAAGCCAACGTTGTTTTTCTTTTTACCGTCAAGATTGTCGGCTCTATTCATTTCTTCACGAACATAGGTTGTTACGCGTTCATAGAGCGATGCCTCCATTGATGAGAGCTCGTAATTTGCAGTGTAAGCGCGACGCTCAGGAAATAGAGGAGTTCCATCAAACTTGAGCAATTCTTCTTTTACCATGCGGCGCATCATGTCTGAGACGTCGACCTTATGTGCCCCCTCACGAAACTTTCCGTAAAAGCGGTCACCGTCGAGTAACGACAACCATATCTGAAAGTCTTCTTCTTTACCGTTGTGAGGTGTTGCTGTCATCAATAAGAAATGCCTAGTGATAGAGCCCAACAACTCACCTAACTGAAAGCGTCGCGTTTTATTAACCTTATTGCCAAAATAGTTAGCTGATAGCTTGTGAGCCTCATCAACGATGATAAGATCCCATTCTGTGTTTTTCAGCTTATCTTGGAAATCTTCATTCCGTGATAGCTGATCTAATCGGCAAATTAATTGATTGGCTTCATCAAAAAAGTTTCCTGATGCACACTGCTCTTGTTTCTCGCGACTAAATATTTCAAACGTAACACCAAACTTCTCCAGCAACTCATCCTGCCATTGCTCCGTTAGCGAGCCTGGTGACACAATCAACACGCGCTTTGCATCACCGCGCATAATTAGTTCGCGGATCAGCAAGCCAGCCATAATTGTTTTGCCCGCACCTGGGTCATCCGCTAACACGAAGCGCAATGGCTGTTTAGGTAACATTACCTCATATACCGCAGATATTTGATGCGGCAATGGGTCAACATTAGATGTGTGAACTGCCATCATTGGATCAAAAAGTGCTGCTTGGCTTATGCGATATGCTTCGAGCCCAAGTTTAAATTCAGCACCTGGCGCATCAAAAGCCCATGATCGCCCTTCCTTTGCTAGTTCTAGACGAGCTTCATCTGAACGAAACAACATTTGCTCGCCAAGTTTACCTTGGCTATCCTTGTAGTAAACAGTAACAGCAGCATCACCGACAGCTTCTACTTGAACAACCCTCACCACGTCATCGGATTGAATTCCTCTAAGCTGTGCGTCTTTTTTAATATCTTCTAGTTTTAACATTCCATGTATTCCTAACTACTAAGTTTGCTTGATGCATAACCGGGTGCAATCACCAAGTTCTCTACAGCGTATAAAGTTGGTAAATTCTTCAACCACAAATGAATTTCGGGCCCGAGTAGTTCATGACCTTCAGAACAATCTATATTCCAATGCCTGAGCACATAACCAGCAACAGCTGCTCGCACTTGTAGCTTGAGCATACCGTTTACCATTCCATATTCTATCTCGATGGTTTTAGGATGTTTGAGCTTCGGATGAGGGACGATATGCATCTCGACGATGCGATTCCATTGGATATCATTTTCTTTGGTTTCGTTACTACCAATTTCACCATCAAGTAACTCCGTACCTAAAATTCTATTGATAACGAAGTCACTAAACACTGACTTCCTTCGATCGAAAGCTCTTACGTGCCACCTGAGCCCATTATTCACTAGTCCCAATGGTACAACCTCACGCTTGCTCAAACCACTGGTCAGCGACCGGTATTCAATCAGCAATGCCTTGCGCTTATAAATAGCTTTCGTAATCTCCGCCAAGCAATCGAGACTAGTTAAATTTAATTGAGTTGGTGACTCAGTTGGTATCATTGCACTGCAGTTTGAGACATAGTCGTCACCGAAGCCAATGGACAAGGCAGATACAGCTTGTTTATCGTCATAGCTAAATAACGGAACAAACTTTTTAGTTTGGGAATAGGTCTTGGCTTTAGTGTCGTAGTTTAAATTGTCTGACGCCAAATCTTTATATATAGAGATGTCTCTTGTTGCTGCTGCTTCTTTAATACCAAATCTGTCGACTAAATCATTTCTATTAATTGAGCCCAAGAATCTTAATTTGAAGTCAATATGAAACAGCCTTTCTCTTTGCGCTTGGCTGATGCTATCGATTTTTTCATTCGGAGTTTGTTTCAATACCAATGCGCCTATGCAGATTAAATTTTTATCAATGAATAATGGCATTAAAGAAGCTATCGCTGAAAGTCATTAAACATAAAACATCGGCGGCCTTCTACTTTAGTGTATATTAAATAAGTTAGCATATGAATGTCAATAATGTTTGGTGCCATCATCAAATTGATTACCAAAATAAATCGTTAATAATAAATATGACTGAGTTTTTGCAGCCAATCTTCTTCGGCAGAACAGAAACAGTTTAGATGACGTGAGTTTATAGCAGTGACACAGAATTTAGAATGCTTCCACTTAGTGTGCCAGTTTTCGATGGCCTCTGGCAGTTAGACATGGTCTCCTATAATACATGTTGAATCGATACCGATAAAAGTTGCCGTTTCAGTTCATCTTTTTATTTTAATCCAGACTCTTACCTCACATAATACAGCCCAAAAGCAGACTCTATGCGAATATCTACTATACTCATCTTCGAGTTGAGCCCAAGTTGTTCGGCCGCGACGGATGTCTTTTCATTGATGACTGTGTAACAGGCGAATCACTATCCAAACGTTCATTGTTGTCAATTGAACCAGACCTTGATGAAACCAGATAACGTTTAGTAGTGTTACCCATTTCATTTAATATACGTTCAAATTCTTCGCTGGCGCTTTCAACCATGTATGAGCTTCTTATCTGTTCTTTGAACTTTTCGCCGACCGAAGAAAACTCTCGAAGCAAAGAAGAAGCGCGATTGATAAACTCAATAGATGACTTGGCTGACTGTTGAGCAAGCTTCAGTTTAGTTTGCTGAAGATCATAATCGTCAATTGCTTCTTTGCTTTTCTTCTCAGCAATTGACTTACTATTCTTAGCTTCATCAATTTTTTCACTAAGTCCATTTAGCTCATTTCTAAGCGCGTTGTTGAGCTCTTCTGCATCTTGGTTTTTTCTTCTCATTACCTGTAATTTTTTCGCAGCGCCATCAGCAGCCTCTTGCGCATTGTTCATCGAAGTCTGAAAGCTCTTAAGTTGTGATTCGTATTGTTGGCATTTAACTCTCATGGCAGCAGCCTTCAGTTTGAGTTTTTCAAAATTTTGCAACTCATGAAGAGCTTGCTCACGAAGTCGCTTTAATTGGTTTTGATTTTGTTCAACGTCATGTTCTGTCTTCCTAAAATCTTTCAATCGACTATGAACTTGCTGCACCCCTCTGGTTCCTCTTACCAATCCAAATGAAGCCATCGCAGCTGAATAACTATCATGAAGTTGATAAGACCAACGCTTATCAATTAACTTCGATGCAGAGAGGCAAGGTAAAATTTTCTCTTCATATTTTTTATAGCCCACGTGTACTCTCTTAGCTAATGTCATAATTGGCACAAAAAAAGCATGGATGTGAGGCGTGCTTTCATCTAGATGGAGATCAGCATGCACTAGCAAATCCCCAAATTCTAAGTTAAGCCAGTCGACGGACCTCTGGTACCAAGCATTAAATTGAGCATGATCAAAGTTCTCTTGATAATCACATAGTTCATTTTTATCCTGAGCAAAAAATGAAGATGTTGCTGTTAGCAAAATTTCAACAGCGATAGTCGCGTTTTTTCTCGGCCGTTCAATGTTTGATTTAGCGATTCTGTTTTTAACTTTGTCTAAGAGTTTTATGTCGTCCAACTCGTTCTTAAATATTGGAATGCGTTGAATGCGCTTTGATCCATCCGCATTCGGAACCTTCATTTTCCGCGAGTTGTGTAACGCTGCCTTAACTAATGTTTGTCGATTAATTTTCTTGTAGCGAACAATGCAATGTTCAAGTTTGTCAGCACCCATGTTTCTATCATCCTATTTAGCTTGGTATGTAGATAACATATCACTTCAGACAAACTTTCTTACCTCAGCCGAATAAGTTATGCAGAGTCTATTTTTAGCGGGTTGTAGCGCCTTTTTGCAAAATGATAAATATAAGTCTAACACTCAGTAAGTTAATCTTTATTCCAACATATATATTAATTGGTTAGTCGCATGCAAGGAACCGACTGTCCGCACTCACTACTTCAACATGTATACTTAATATAATGGCCAATAAAACCAACAAATTCACATGCAATAAATGAAGATGAACCGAATTTATCTGACGCTATCACGCAAACTGTCAGGCTGAAAGTGATTCGATTTCAAGCTTTTTTAAAAGGTATTTGAAGGGTTATAAGAGGCCTAAAGGTGCTGCGTTATTACAGCTTTTACGTACCAGATCTAGTAATTTACATCGTTAGTTATGTGTGGTTTTAATTGGAATATTAGAACTGTATCTATCATCAACTGAGCACTTATTTTGCGCATAAAGTTGAGGATTATGGTGAATAGAGGCCGTGAATTTTATCGAAGTTGGTGCTAAGCAACCGATGTCCAAAGCAATCAAACGCATAGACATCGGTCAGCTAACCCAGTTTAATAATATTCTAATCCTAGAGCATATCGCTGTTTCCAAATGTTCCTAGCTCTATCCTTTGCTGGTTGAAGTACATCATAAAAGTCCTTCACTAAAATAGAGCTAGCGCAAAATTGTGAGTGGATTTCGGTATCGCTTAACTCACTGAGTCTGATGAATTGTCGCAGTATTTCAGCTAGATCAGCGTTTTCTTTCGCGAGATTTCTTATCGTCCGTTCAATGAACTTTAAGATATCGTGGTCAAAGTTTGAGACGTCTTCACCTTCATTTTTTACAGCAAAATATGACCTATAGACGCAAAATAAATAAGCTCCAGCGATGGCTATATCTTTTTCTAATTGACTATTAAATGCTGTATTGTCGACAGCGTTTAAAATGCCACTGAAGTCGCAAAAGCAAGAAGGCATAGCGATGCAAAACTGCTCAGGTTCAATAAATTCATTACATTCTGCCAACAACTTTTGTACTGCAGCAATAGTGTCAAAGAGTGCTATGGATTCAATATTAATAATCGGCTCAGCCCAAAAGCTACTAAAACTTTTCTCTTCCGCCACGGCATTCATTCCCAAGCCATTGAACTGCGCAACCTGCACCAACGTCGGCTGGCTAATGTTAGCTATTTTGCACTGTATGATGCCCTGTGCATCTTCAATAACGCTGTAGCTAACCTGATAAAGTTTGTTAGTTCTGACGTAATTGCGACCTAGAACTGCAGCATCAAAGCGCTGAATGTCGGTTCCAGTATTTAGGACAACTATATCTTTTTCCTGTTGATTAGTCCTCTTCACTGCGCGCATAACACCGAATGTAATAGCACTTTGCTTGTTTAACCTCTCGTTCGCTAAATGAATCTTTGTCATAAAAACTGCTCCAATATCACCATTAAACACAGCTACAATCAGCCATAACACCAATTAAATAGCTCATATATGATTACATTTAATCATATATGTAATTTGATCATCAAATTGGGGGTCTGTCAAGTTTTAATTTAATCATATTTGATTAGTATGCTATCATTTATGAGAATTAATAGGCATATATGACGATGATAAGAGTATTATTTGTAAAATTACTGGACGATAAAAGGTTCGCTGATAACAGAAAAATAACCATAAATGAAGTTGCAGAACAGACAGGCATAGGCCGAGCTACGCTAACGCGCATAGCAAACGTGCCAGGCTATGCCGTTGGAACCAACATTATTGATAAACTATGTGATTATTTTGACTGTGACGTGAGTGATATTTTGCAACGCGTCCCGCCGCCAAAACTGGACAGGAGTGCTGACAATTTTGATTGAGAGTGCACTTAAATAATGAGGATAGACGGCACTCACAAGCAAGAACAGCAAATGAATTTGACAGCATTGAGGCAGAAAAGATAACGAAATCATGCGTAGCTATCTTCAACTCCAAACACAATGATGTGGTTATGTCACAGGTTAATGTTGCTACTGACCGATTTGGTTGCTTGATAGTGCTGATATCACTCACATAAAAATACCATGTTCTAAACGGCGAATTAGGTCAATAATCGCATTACAGCCTGCACTTGTGCTAATTAAGTCGAGCGGCTTATGTCCGTACAGTCCCTTTATGTTTGACTGAAGCCAGTCGACGGCAGTACGACGATCACCTTCAAAGTAATCTATGATGGCCGAGAGCACATATATAAAACGATAGAACCTGTCACTTTCGGCAGGAGTGAACTTGCCCATGTTCGATCGTCGATTGAGCGAAGACATAGGGATTAATAAGCTTGTTGCCAGTTTTGTTTTATTAATATCAGTTAATTCAATTAAGCGTAAAAAAACGGTGTAAGGCATCCCTTCGCTAATCACTGCATGCAACGCTAATTCGCCATCTGGAATACCAATATCATCCCAAAGCGTTTTCTTGCGTTGACTGTTCGAGCTAAGTGCATTCATATCGTAAACCACATGTTAAAAAAACTCTTTTTGCAAGCAGCTCAATGGCTTACTTTAAAAATCCAATCTTCGTCTTGACCTGCTAAAAACTCCTGCCTCAGCCAATCAAGTTAAGTGTCGCTTAATAACTCAATGTTCTTACTGATTTTTTCTAACTCCCCGAACTTCGCATCTCGAACAGCTATTTGCGTCGCCAAATCAATTTTCTCCACATTCAATTTTTGCTTTCTTTGGCGTACGCATAAAACGGCAAAGACTGGGCAACGAACACCAAAGGCTGTTCGTTAGGCAACAGTTTAAAGTTTAGTAGAATCATCGCTATCCTCTGAAAATAGTAAATGCGCTTTCTCGTCAATGGCACTAATCACCTCGTCAATACCTAGCGCATAGTCTTGAGCCCAACATACGACCCGCCTGGTTAGTCCAAGTAAAGCGACAAGTTCAATAGCGCGGCCGTCCATGTTAGTAGCCACCTCGGGAGGAGTGCCCATGCGAATATTGTCAATGCTAGCGTCAGATACAATGATGGAGGCATAGTTATCAGCCATATACACGCTATTTGCGGTATAGAAACAGTATCTTCCACCAATGATTCTCACGTCGGTAATATAGCTCGATGCAAACCAATCTCCGCTTTTGTATTGAGCACTCTTGTGTTCAACGATATAGCCAAACAAGAATGAAATGCCGGTATCATTTATATAGCACCGTCGAACATCGCGCAAGACACCCGTGAGATGGCGTTCGCTGGTCATATTCTCTCCTTTTACGATAGTGTTAGTGTAAATCAGATTCGTGCCACTTCAAATTGCGATCAATGACGTCTTTCAGCTGCTTAAGGTCAATTTCGTCAACGTCAGCATAAACGCTTAAAGTTATGTCGTCGTCTACTGAGTGCCCAGCCAAGCGCTTAACAAGATAATGCTCCTCACTATTACTAATGCATGCAGAAATAAAAGTTCGCCGAGTGCAATGGAAGCAAATCAATCGTCCTTTTTTGAGCTCCTCACCTTTATTAATGCCAATATTTTTAAGCACCGAACGATTAAACCAACGACTTATAGGGTCTCCCCAACCAGCACTACTGGGTTTCGTTTTTCCATAACGAATTTGAGGGCAAAAATAAGTCTCATTTTGCTTCTTGAGAACTTCTACGTAGTCGAGTATCCCCTCATCAAGCAAGAACTGTGCAATCGGAATGACTCTTTCAGATGCCTCGTTCTTTAAATTTAAACCTCTCAAGTCGAAGCACCATATGCCATCTATCTGTTTAATATTGCTTAATGGCAAAGCTGACAATTCATTAAGCCTCATACTTGAGTATATACATACTTTGAGGTACCACTTTGCATCAGAACGAAAGTCCTTCGCTTCACTTCCATGTAATGGCCTGTAATGAAGGAGCTTCCGAACCTCTTCATGGGTAAATGAGCGTCGTTTCGGACCTTTAGACTTTCCTTTTGGCTTAGGAAACGCACTATTGGCAAACGGGTTATTCATTTCAGCGTCAGTGTTGTTAATGGCCCATTTAAAAAACGTTCTGTAGTTAGACAAGTACATATTTCGAGTTGTAACGCTCATTAAACTCTCTTCTTTACAGTTCTTGTTTTGATTCGACTTTCTCTTTATCAGCATTGCTTTTACGTCTTGCACTCGCTGTTTTTTCCAATCCCGGATATCGCTATCCTCAGGGAACAACTCCTTTAACAAAGCAAATGAGGCTTTGTATTTTACAATTGTGCGGTCATCGATAGTCCCTTGCTTTTCGTCTAAGAATTTATTCATTTGACCAAACAAACTAAAGTGAGAATCCTCTACAACCTTTTGTGCAGTTATATTGTTGGTGACTTTACTCTTAATATCACTGAACATTGGTAATACAGTTATCATATCGAGCATACCGCTCAATAACTGTTCTTGAGTGAACAAACTAGCTTGACTATTGGAAGGCTTATCATCGTTCACGTAAAGCTCCTCATAGGTATCAAATTTTTTGCTCTCTCCTGCTAACACGGCCACTAGCTGATTTAACATCTTAACGCTGCGCACATATTGTTGGTCAGCATGGAGACTTGATAGATCATCAGATGCTTGACCAGGAATAAGCGCATCGACGAGTTCACGTCTTTGCCGCGGTGTGCTATGGCTCTCTAGCTGAGTTGTCACGTTATCTAGCTCTGCTTCATTCATTGGATCAAGATGTCCGAATTGCTGCTCTCCGACTCCGATATTGATAGTCTCTTTACCTATAGCCAAGAAAAGACGAAACTTGTGTTTTAGTTCATTTTTATAGGCTTGCTGCGCCAAAAGGTAACCGGGTGCAAGATCCTCAGGGAATGGCGTGATTTTATCATTCAACGCTAAAATCGTTTGCGCTGGCGCAACTATACTTCCGCACATTGATTGTTTTATTGGATTATCATTGTTTATCTGTTGCATGTTTTTCTCCTTGTCTTTAATCAAACTGCATTTGATAAAAAGAGCAAGCCATCTCGCGTTGTCGTAATCGGACGTCCCTAGTGACGCGACGAAATACTTGTCTTTGAGAGTAACATGACATGTTTCAACAAAATTTCCGTAGCGGATACGAAAAAAATAATTAGATGAATCTTTATATTTGTATAAATAGGTAGGTGCGCGATTTTGCATGGTTCTCTGTCGCCTTTACATAGGTTGTGACAGAGTTCTGTGACAGAGTTTTCTACTTAACCAAGTATCAGATACAACAAAGCCCCGTAAATACAGGGCTTCAGTCATTATCTGGCGGAGAGAGAGGGATTCGAACCCTCGTTAGGTTTAACCCTAAACACACTTTCCAGGCGTGCGCCTTCAGCCACTCAGCCACCTCTCCAATTGGCGCGTATAGTAAGGAAAACCTTTGCAGCTTTCAAGTACTGATTTACGCATTTCCTTTTAATGTCATGTTTAACTCGGCGGCAAAGCCAAGCATTCTGTTTAGCGGCACCAATGCGCGCTGACGCAATGTTTCATCTACAAATATCTCTTTGCCTACATGATTCGCCAATGCGTCTCTCATGGCTTCTAGACCATTCATTGCCATCCATGGGCAAAGAGCACAACTGCGGCAAGTAGCGCCGTTACCAGCGGTTGGTGCTTCAATAAATTCTTTGTTTGGCGACAACTGCTGCATTTTATAGAAAATGCCTTTGTCGGTAGCTACAATAAACTTTTGGTTGGGAAGCTCTGTAGAGGCTTTTATTAGCTGAGACGTAGAACCAACAGCGTCGGCCATTTCAACCACACTAGCGGGCGACTCAGGGTGCACTAGTACCGCTGCGTCGGGGTGTAAGTGCTTTGCTTTGAGCAATGCTTGCGCTGAAAACTCATCATGCACAATACACTCGCCATTCCACATCACCATATCTGCGCCAGTTTCTTTTTGAATGTAAGCGCCTAAATGTCGATCCGGCCCCCAAATAATTTTTTTACCTAAGCTGTCAAGGTGCTCAACAATTTCAAGTGCAATGCTTGATGTTACGACCCAATCGGCTCTCGCCTTCACTGCTGCAGATGTATTTGCGTAAACCACAACGGTGTGATCAGGGTGTGCGTCGCAAAACGCAGAGAACTCTTCAACGGGGCACCCTAGGTCGAGCGAACAAGTCGCTTCAAGGGTTGGCATAATGACAGTTTTTTCTGGACTTAAAATTTTTGCAGTTTCACCCATAAACTTCACTCCAGCAACTAATAAGGTTTTTTGCTGGGCATCACGTCCAAAACGCGCCATTTCAAGTGAATCCGAAATACAGCCGCCGGTTTCTTCTGCTAAGGCTTGAATAACTGGGTCGGTGTAATAATGCGCAACTAACACCGCATTTTTTTGCTGAAGAAGTAATCTTATTTCAGACTTAAGCTGTTCAGCATAATCCGAAGTGATCGGTATAGGCCTTGCTGGAAAAGAGTAAGATATTCGTTCTGCTTGTACTGCGTGGTTCATATGCAAAGTATGTAATTTGTTATGGTCAGAGTAGTATAACTCAGTGCGACTGAAAGTCACAGACTCGTGGCAACAAATTTACCAGTTTTTCTTGGTATTTTGTAAACCTTCATGCCGGTTTACATTTTGTGAACATTGGGAAAGAAGTGGTGGGTCGTGCTGGGTTCGAACCAGCGACCAATTGATTAAAAGTCAACTGCTCTACCAGCTGAGCTAACGACCCACTTTCAAAGGATTGTTGTTGTAGATAATTGGTGGGTCGTGCTGGGTTCGAACCAGCGACCAATTGATTAAAAGTCAACTGCTCTACCAGCTGAGCTAACGACCCACTTTCAAAGGATTGTTGTTGTAGATAATTGGTGGGTCGTGCTGGGTTCGAACCAGCGACCAATTGATTAAAAGTCAACTGCTCTACCAGCTGAGCTAACGACCCAATGTGCTTTTCCTGCGTTGCTTATCTACCTCAACGGCGGCATATAATACTGAAATCGAAACTCGGTGCAACCTTTTAATACGATTTATTTAATTTAACTTTAAAACTGTGTGTAAAGTAAACAAAAAGCTCGTAGTTTAAAAACTACAAGCTTTTTAATTGCTCATTTGCTAAACGGCTTGGTGTTGAGTCAGGGTACTCAGCCACAACTTGTTCGAACAAACGTTTTGCTTTTGCCTTGTTATTGACCGATTTTTCAACCATGCCAAGCTTCAAAATAGCATCTGCTCGCTTAGGTGAATCAGCAAATTTATTCACTACACTTTCAAATTGTTGTCTCGCACCATCCCAATCTTGTTTATTAAACAATAACTGACCTAACCAATAGTGTGCATTATCGGTATAACTTGAACTTGGAAAAGTACTTAAGAAAACTTGAAAAGCAGGGATCGCGTCATCGTAATTGCGTTCTTTGAGTATCAGGTTAACAGCAGTTTGATAAGCCTGCTCTTCAGACTGTCCAGCAGGACGATTAGCCTGTTTGCTGGGCGCAACAACCCCGACTGAATTTCCAACTGATGTTGTCTGTTCTGACAAGTTAGAGAAGCGATTTTCTAACTCAAGATACAGCTCTCGTTGACGCTCTAATATTTGCTCTAATTGATGATTGTGAAGCTCGATAGAACCTCTCAACTCATCGACGTCGCCTTGTAACATATCAAGTTGCTGCTGAACGCGCTGTTGAGCCTCTACACGGCTTTGGTCTTTGCGTTCGAGTATAAGCAAGCGAGTAGCAACGTCCGTTGGGTTAGTGATAACCGGGGGCGTGTTTTGCACATTGGCATTTTGAGTGCTGACAGTTTGAGCCTGATTAGTTTGTTTTGGGTCGTTTAAATCGACAACAGGCGCTTGAGCAAAAGCCCAAGCGCCTGTGAAACTAATGAGACCAACTACAATAATTGGTTTTATCATAAGTGTTTACTGATAAACCACAATACCACGACGGTTTTGAGCAAATGCGTACTCAGATCCGCCTTGAACTGCTGGTTTTTCTTCACCGTAAGAAACAACTGATACTTGTGAAGAGCTAACACCCGCGTTCATCAAATATGTTTCTACAGATTGTGCACGACGCTCGCCTAATGCAATATTGTACTCAGGTGTACCGCGGTTATCACAGTGACCTTCAATTACAATTGACTGACCAGCGTTCTTTACTAGGAATGCAGCATGCATATCTAATATTGAATGGAAGTCAGATTTAACTGATGCTTGGTCAAAGTCGAAATAAACTACGTTTTGAGCAACTAGCTTCGCTTTTTCATTTTCAACCATTTCTTTTGCTTTTTGAAGAGCATCAGCTTTAGCGACTTCAACACGCACAGCTTCTGCATCCGCAACTGCTTTTGCATCAGCAACTTGCTGTGCAGCAACTTCTGCTTGACGATTCGCTTCAGCTTCAAGTTCTGCTTCTGTGGGGCCAGACTTACACGCCGCTAGGGTTACTAAAGGCAACACGATCAAAAGAGTTTTAAGTGCATTTTTGTTCAACATACTAGATCCTTATTATATTTTAAAATTCATTTTACAGTAAAAACGGCGACCAACTAGGAGATTTAACTTCCCCGTCAGCCACTGGTTCTTTAAACGAGAAGCGACCATCAAGTGAAACCCAAGCTAATGCTGGTTTTCCATTTTCTAGTACGCTGTATATTATCATACTTCCATTAGGGGAAATACTAGGCGACTCGTCCAGATAAGTATTCGTCAGCACCAACATGTCACCGTTTTTTAAATCTTGCTTAGCTATATGATAATCACCTCTTGTGCGATTTACGATAACTAATTGCGAATTATCAGGGGTAACCGCACCCCCTAAATTCATTTCACCTTCGAAGGTTAGCCTACTTTTCCGGTTAGTTGCTAAATTTACTTGATAAATCTGCGGTTTACCACCCCGTTCAGAAGTAAATATTAAGCTTTTTCCATCGGGAGTCCAAGATGGCTCGGTGTCAATTGCTCTATTTCGCGTGATGCGGGTTAAATTTCGAGTTTGTAAGTCCATCACGTAAATCTCTGGGTTTCCGTCTTTAGACAGCACCATTGCTAGCTTCTTGCCATCGGGCGAAAAGTTTGGCGCGCCATTTATGCCGGGGAAATCAGTTAATCTTGTGCGACTTGTCGTATAAATATCCTGTAAATAAATTTGTGAGCGTTTATTTTCAAAACTCACATAAGCCAAAGTGTTGCCATCTGGCGACCATGTTGGAGACATCAATGGCTCAGGTGAGGATAACAACGTTGTTGGATTTACATTATCGTAGTCTGCTATAACTAAACGAAATGGTTTTGGATTAGTTTTACGATCTAATACTTTGATATAAGCGATGCGTGTTAAGAAAGCCCCTCTCTCACCGGTTAACTTTTCGTAAACGATATCGCTGATAATATGGGCATATTGTCTAAAATCACTACCATTGATTGTTTTAGTGCGTTTTTCGATAACGTGGTCGCGGGTCATGACCAATTTTCCGTTTTCCAGCGTTTTAGCTTGTCCGCCGGTCGCTTGCGCACGCAAGACATCAATCAGTTCAAAGGTAACTGAATACTGGTTCAAACCTGTAGCTTCGACACTGCCGACTACCACCATATCAATGCCTTTTTGTGCCCATGCGGCGTAGTTTATTTCAGTGTCGGTAGTTGGAAACTGTGGCATTAATGACAACTTTAACGGATTAAATTTACCACTGCGTTGCAGGTCAGAAGCGACGACTTCACTTAAGTTTTCTGGTAATGTTGCACTGCCTAAGTATTTAAACGGCACGACACCAATTGGGCGAGCAGAATCAACACCACCTGTAATGATGATTTCGGTGGTCGCCGCATTAACTTGTGCGCCGAAGAAAAATAACACAACAGCAGTGAATTTAAGCTGTTTACTGGTTAATTTGAGTATCCAATTTGACATAAAGTTAGATAGTCCCATAGTCGTTAAAAGTGGTTAAAATTAGTTGCCTTTATTATTTAGTAACAAAATCAATGTTTGTATATTTCTTATTCATTTACCCATACTAAGGTTACGTCTCGCAGCTTTTCGTTCACTTCTTTGTCGGTCGGCATCGGCAGTGTTCCTGCTCTCAAAGCAGCAGAACGCAGAGTTAAGCACAGTGACGCATCGCCGGTACCAATCGCCTCTAACACCAAACCATTTGACGCAATACGCATTTTCAATCGACAAGACTTTCCAGCTTCACTGCCGGTTGTAATTAAATTTTGCTCAATCCGTGCTCTTACCTTGCTGATTGCAATTTCCAACTCAGACAATATCTGACGCTGCCTACGCTCATTACGATCAGCTTGTTCAAGCTGCATTTGCTCTTGCATTGCTTTGTCTTGTGCTGCGCGTTCTTTCGCTAACTTGTCCTGACGCGCCTTTTCAACTTTTTCTTGTTGCGCTTTCTCTTGCGCTAACCTAGATTTTTCCTGCAATTCACGTTCTTTGCGAACCTGATCTTCTTTCTTAGTTTTAGCATCAGCCGCTTTTTTACGTTTCTCTTTTTCTGCGTTTTCGCGCTCTTTTTTTTCGCGTTCCAATTGTCTACGTTTATTTGCGGCATCTTGATCGCGTTTTCTTTTAACTTCAGCTTCAGCTTGTAGCTTTTCTCGCTTATTTTGCTCAAGGACATTGCTGTCAATGAAGGTTGCTTCAATAATATTTGGCGCTTGGGTGTCTTTATTACCTATCGCTAGATCGACGGGTGTTGCTGAAAATTTAAAGCTCACCAAAAGGGATACGATAATAAACACATGCCCAGCAGCGGAATACAAAAATGATTTTTGCTGCAAGGTTAGCGACTTTTTTTGTTTCTTATCGCTTGGCTTAGATTGGTTTTCTGCGCTCATCAATTACGCTTTATTTGGGTCTGTCATTAAGCCTACCGATGGCGCACCAGCATTTTGTAACAGCACCATCAACTCAACCACTTTTTCGTAACTCACTTTACCATCGCCATTCACTACAACAGGAATAGTTGGCGTTTGTACCAGCTTAGCTTGCACTAACGAAGCAACATCCCCCGCAGTTAATTCGTCGTCGGGATTATCGCCTATATTCAAAAAATATTGGCCTGCAGCATTGATAGACACTATTAACATTTCGTCTTCGTCAGTCTCAATCGTTTTTGCATCTGCTTTGGGTAGATCAACGGTCACGCCCTGCGTTACTGCGGTTGCCGTTGCCATAAAAATGACCAAAAGTACTAACATAACGTCGATGTATGGCACGACATTAATTTCTGATACTGGCTTTCTGCGTTTTCTCACAAACATTTTAGCTCTCCTAAGTCAGGTCAATAAATGGAATAACGATTATTGAGTCTGTTGATTGGAGGACGCCATATTCTGGCGGTTTAATATAGCTGAAAATTCTTCCATAAAGTTACCGTAGGCATTTTCTAGCTTTTCAACGCTGTGACTAAAGCGGTTATATGCTACCACTGCTGGAATAGCTGCAAACAAACCAATAGCGGTTGCAATAAGCGCTTCTGCAATACCAGGTGCAACCATGGCGAGTGTAGCTTGCTTTACTTGGCCTAAGGCGATGAAAGAATTCATTATTCCCCACACCGTACCTAACAAACCAACATAAGGTGATATTGAACCTACGGTAGCTAAAAATGGCAAGCGGGCTTCAAGCTCGTCAACTTCACGCGACATAGTTACGCGCATTGAACGATATGTACCGTCCATAATTGCGTCGTTTACTGCACCGGATGTTTTACGCAAGCGCACATATTCTTTAAAACCGGCACAGAATATGAGAGGCAAACCGGTTAGTTGAGCTCGCGCAGAGAGTTCTTGATAAAGCTTGTTCAAGTCGGCACCTGACCAAAACTTGTCTTCAAAGGTTTTCATTTCCTTTGTTGCTGCTCGTAATACAGCATTTCGTTGAAAAATAAATGCCCACGAAACAACCGAAGTGGTTAATAACAGCATCATAATAAATTGCACAACAATACTTGCTTCTAAAAACAAGTTGAGGATAGACATTTCAGACGTCACGTTTTATTTCCCTTAATATGAAATCAGGTATAGCGATAGCTTTCATTTTTCCCAAATCGACACAAGCTACCCTGACCTCAGCGCTAACGAGTAGTTCTTTTTCATTACTCATAGCATTATAATTAATATTATTATTTTTATGTGTATTAGCAACATCTTTTACACGATAAGCGTGTTGTTTAAACAACATGCTTGCCTTTCTTAATTCTACTACTTGGCAGCTAATACTCAACATATCATTGAACAAAGCCGCCTTACTATTTTTCATGGTCAGGTCTTTGACGACAAAACCGATAGATTGTTCCAATAAAGTTTGTTGTTCTATACCTAAATTTCTTAACCACTCGGTTCGCGAGCGCTCCATAAACTTCAAATAGTTCGTATGATAGACAATACCACCGGCATCTGTGTCTTCATAATATACTCGTATGGGTATAGAGAAAGGTTCATCATTTGACAAAAAATCGTTCCTTTTAGGTTAGATTTTATATAGCAAAGCATCAACTGTCATTGCTTAATATATGGCATCGCAGATGCGAATATAATTATAGTTAGAACGCAGGTAGTATCGAATTTAAAGAGATAAAATACAACACATAAATAGGATTAGAAAAACTAATCTACAACAGGAATATTTCTAGTTTGATATCTCATTTGATGTGTTTAAAATACAGCTCACTTAAATAGTTTCTACAACTTATTAGTTGTGTCGCTTTTATGTGTTCCCTGACAACGGTTTTTCTTCCGTCTTACTTGTTGTTTTGCCCATGCATTGCGTGGGCTTTTTTTTGCGCAAAATATATGATTGCTCACTAGTCAACTTTTGGCATAATCAAACCAAAGTGCAAATACGCATGCTGTGTCGCAATTCGCCCACGCGGGGTGCGCTGTAAAAAACCTTGCTGAATTAAATAAGGCTCTATAACATCTTCTATTGTTTCTTTTTCTTCACCAATGGCTGCCGCAATATTATCTAGCCCTACAGGCCCACCCATGAACTTCTCAATAATCGCGAGCAACAACTTGCGATCCATAAAATCAAAGCCTTTATTGTCAACATCAAGCATGTTGAGTGCTTTGCCTGCAACGTCGGCGTTAATATTACCGTCGGCTTTAATTTCAGCGTAATCTCTTACTCTGCGCAATAATCGGTTAGCTATTCGAGGCGTGCCACGAGAGCGTTTAGCCATCTCAAACGCACCTTCTTTATCGATACTCAAATTCAGATAGGATGCGCTACGCTGAATAATATCGGTTAAATCGGCCACATTATAAAATTCTAAACGCTGCACAATACCAAAACGGTCGCGCAATGGAGAGGTTAACGAGCCTGCTCTTGTAGTGGCACCAATTAATGTAAATGGAGGAAGGTCGAGTTTGATACTGCGCGCTGCTGGACCTTCACCAATCATGATATCTAATTGGTAATCTTCCATTGCTGGATACAGGATCTCTTCAACAACGGGGCTTAAACGGTGAATTTCATCGATAAACAAGACGTCATTTTCTTCCAGATTAGTAAGCAATGCAGCAAGATCACCCGCTTTTTCAAGTACTGGGCCTGAGGTGGTTTTTATATTCACCCCCATTTCATTCGCGACAATGTTAGCCAGAGTAGTTTTACCTAATCCCGGAGGACCAAAGATAAGCAAATGATCCAGAGCATCTTTACGCTTTCGAGCAGCTTGGATAAAAATTTCCATTTGTTCACAAACATGATCTTGACCCGTATAGTCACTGAGCATTTTGGGGCGAATTGCGCGGTCGATAACTTCATCTTCCGGATCAGCAATGGCTTGTATTAAGCGATCAGCTTCAATCATAACGACTCACTGCCCCTGTGTAATTTAAACGTCATACTATTAAACCATTGCCTTAAGTGATTCTCTAATCGCTTGCTCACTTGTCATACCCTCAGTATAAACTTGTTTGATGACTCTTTCTGCTTGCAAGGGTTTATAACCTAAGGCAAGCAACGCACTTAACGCCTCATTTTTAGCATGCGCATCACCGCGCAATGAAGGACGTTGCAGTGGACTATTTGATGTGGCCGGACCCGCACCATCAAAATGCGTATCGCTGCGCGAGAGTTTTTCTAATTTGTCTTTTAATTCGACGACTAAACGCTCTGCGGTTTTCTTGCCTACGCCGGGTAGCTTAACTAAATTTGAAATATCTTCGTGAATAATACATTGCACAAAGTCTTGCGCCGACATACCAGACAAAATCGTACAAGCGAGTTTAGGACCGACACCGTTAGCTTTGATGAGTTCACGAAACAAGGCGCGCTCTGAGGTATCTGAAAAACCAAAGAGTAGTTGTGCATCTTCACGCACAACGAAATGAGTATAAATGGTCGCTACTTCGCCTATATTGGGAAGCTGATAAAAACTGGTCATCGGCAATTGAATTTCATACCCCACACCATTCACATCAACTAAGACATCGGGTGGTGTTTTATCAATTAACGTACCTTTAATTCTGCCGATCATCGGATTGCTGCCCTGCCTTATTTATCTTCTTAAGCGACCGCGCACGATCTTCGAAATTTTGCTTGTGGTTTTACCTGACATTTTGATCAGGCTTTGCGATGTATGAATATGACATAAAGCAACCGCCAATGCATCAGCCGCGTCAGCTTGTGGTGTTGCATTTAACTTTAACAACGTCATTACCATATGCTGGACTTGCGTTTTGTCTGCCCCGCCCGTTCCCACTACAGATTGTTTTATTTGGCGAGCTGAATATTCGGCGACCGGTAAGTCAAAATTGGTCGCGGCAACAATAGCAGCCCCGCGCGCCTGGCCGAGTTTAAGCGCTGAATCAGGGTTCTTAGCCATAAAGACTTGTTCTATCGCAAATTCAGTAGGAGCAAATTGAGTAATAATTTCACTGACGCTGTCAAAAATACGCTTCAAACGAATAGAGAGTTCGTCATGCGTTAAGCGAATACATCCGCTGCCAAGATAGCTCACCTTACCGCCAGTTAATTGAATAACTCCGTAGCCGGTGATCCTTGAACCTGGATCTATCCCTAAAATGATACTCATAAATTAATCCGGGACAAACTGGGCAATCGCATCTCGGTTGGTTCTTGACCAAACTCTTTGCATTGCCTCTTGTTTGCTTGTCCAATTGAAATCGGTGTGTTCAGTTAAGGTAATAGGCAGACCAGCCGGCACTTTAACGCTAAATACATACTCATTATTAAATTCAGAACCTGGCGGATATCTATATAACCAGTCTACGCGAATTTTATATTGGTTCATTAGTCGACAATCTATTATTGGATGAGTCAATTTTGGCAATGCAATTCCGGTCTCTTCAGCCAGTTCACGATAAGCGGCGTTTAGCGGTATTTCACCCTGCTCAAGAGTGCCGGTTACCGATTGCCAAAAATCAGCATCATCGTCACGCTGCATAATCAGCACTTGGTTGTTCTCATCTCTGATCACAACCAACACCGATTCTGTGCGTTTCAATTGCATGACTTTATTCGGCGCCTTTATCTGACTTTTGAGTGTCTGCTTTAATTACCGTTGCAATTGACAGTTCAGCCAATTGTGCAGGGCTTGCAAACCCTGGTGCATTGGTTAATGGACACGCTGCTGTGGTTGTTTTTGGAAATGCCATTACGTCACGAATTGAATCAGCACCTGTCATCAACATAACCATTCTGTCTAAACCAAAAGCGAGTCCCGCATGCGGTGGCGCACCGTAACGCAATGCTTCTAGTAAGAAACCGAATTTTTCATTAGCTTCTTCATCCGAGATACCCAGAAGTTTAAAGACGGTCGCTTGCATATCCATGTTATGAATACGAACCGAACCACCACCTAATTCAACGCCATTGAGCACCATGTCATAAGCATTCGACAAGGCCTCAGCCGGATTCGCTTTTAGTGCTTCAATATTGCTATCACGGGGTGCAGTAAAAGGATGATGTAGCGCATATAACTGACCGTCAGCTTCTTCAAACATTGGGAAGTCGACTACCCATAAAGGGCGCCACTCGCCTTCTAACAGGTCGAAGTCTTCACCTAACTTCAGACGCAAGGCACCCATTGCATCAGTAGCGATGGTTTTACTGTCAGCGCCAAACAGCAGAATATCACCCGTTTGCGCGCCGGTTCTTTCAAGTAATACGCTAATGCTGGCTTCGTCGAAAAACTTAAGAATAGGCGATTGCAAACCTTCAAGGCCATTGCTCAGGTCATTAACCTTGAGCCATGCCAAACCTTTAGCTCCGTAAATACCAACAAACTTGCCGTAATCATCAATTTGCTTGCGCGACAACGTGGCGCCACCAGGCACTCGAATTGCAGCTACACGACCTTTTTCGTCGTTTGCTGGACCACTGAATACTTTAAAATCGCTGTCTTTTACAATGTCATCTATGTCAACTAATTCAAGTGGATTGCGCAAATCGGGCTTATCACTGCCATAACGTCGCATTGCTTCTGCGTAGCTCATGGTTGGGAAGTCGCCTAAATCGACATTTAGCAATTGAGAGAAAAGTGAGCGCATCATTTTTTCGGTGATTGCCATGACATCTTCGGCTTCCAAGAACGTTGTCTCGATATCTATCTGGGTAAATTCAGGCTGGCGATCAGCTCGTAAATCTTCATCACGGAAGCACTTTACTATTTGATAATATTTATCCATACCCGACATCATCAGTAACTGCTTAAACAACTGCGGTGACTGTGGCAATGCGAAAAACTGACCTTTGTGTGTGCGACTTGGCACTAAATAATCACGCGCACCTTCGGGTGTTGCCTTGGTCAAAATAGGGGTTTCAATATCAAGAAAACCGCCATCTTCTAGAAAGCGTCTGACGGCTGCGGTTACTTTAGAGCGAAAAACTAAGCGCTGCGTCATCAACGGACGGCGTAAATCTAAGTAGCGATATTTTAAACGCTGCTCTTCCGAATTATCTTGGTTCCAGTCGAGTGGTAATGCTGGTGCACTATTAAAAATAGATAACTCTCTACCAAGTATTTCAATTTCGCCGGTTTTCATGTCTTTGTTTACTTGCGAATCTGGACGCATGCGCACTGAACCGGTAATTGCGACACAGAATTCATTACGCAAAGTGGAAGCAAGTTCGAAGGTTGCAGCCGTGTCTGGGTCGATAACAACCTGTACAATGCCTTCACGATCTCGTAGATCGATAAAAATCACACCACCCAAATCACGTCTTTTGTTTACCCAACCGTAAAGTGTGACTTCTTTGCTGGCATAACTTACATCAATATTTCCACAGTAATCTGTGCGCATAAACTTAATCCCAATAGTGCTATTTTTGTTGTGTATTTTTTAATATCAACGTTGCTTGAGTTTTCCTGTTCACGGTAGAAATATGGCAGGCAGAACAAACGTTAATCTGAATTGTGTATTGCTTCTATTTTGAAGCTCATTAAAGTACGAAATTATAAACTAAACAATGCGGATTCTAAACGACTGAATCAATATATTCGGTAACTAATTCGGGGAATGTGTAAGTTAATGAGTGAATAGCCAATCGGCTGGCGCGGTTTGGCAATGGAATCCATCTATCAGCAAAGCGACTCACATAATCATCAATGATTGATTAAAGAGCAATTAGGGAAACAGATAACGTGCTCTACTTCTAAGTGAATACCAAACGACTCACCTATTTTATGGTCATGATGACTGGGTGCTAAGCACAATAACGGTTCAGTTTCATTCAAGGATAACCGATACAATATGTGAGCACCCCGAAATGAACGCCCGACCACTTTGGCTTTTAGGACACTTTCGTCCTGATGTCTTAAATCGTCCGGCCTGACTAACATTTTTGCGCTATCACCTACCTTAAACGTGTTATTAACTAAGTACTCTTCAGGAAGAAGAAAACGACCCAATTGAGTTTCAAGCCACAGTAACTTTTCGTCGGTAGGGTCAATTGTATTCCCGGTATCATTTTCATAAGCCACCACTTTAACTGGAATAAAAACACCTTCACCCACAAAATCGGCAATAAATTCGGTCGCAGGTTCGTGATACAAATCGTAAGCAGTGCCCCACTGTTGGCATTGTTGATCGTGCAGGACGCCTATTTTATCGGCCATCGCAAAAGCTTCTGTTTGATCATGCGTAATTAACAAAGCGGTTATGTTTTGTTGTTTAATAATACTGCGAATTTCACTCGACAGGCGCTCTCTTAAATCTGGATCCAAACTCGAAAATGGCTCATCTAGCAACAACAAATCAGGTTTAGGAGCAATCGCTCTTGCAATAGCAACGCGCTGTTGTTGACCACCGGATAGTTCATGCGGGTATTTAGTTTTAACATCATTCAGTCCAACCAACTCAATCGCTTCTTCGGCCAGTTTGAGTGCCTCGGACTTTGACAATTTACTTAAACCGTAAGCCACATTCTTAAGCACACTCATGTGTGGAAATAGAGCAAAGTCCTGAAACACCACGCCAATCTTACGTTTCGCTACCGGCATTTGATGTTGAGCATCACTAACAACGGTGTCATTAACGCTGATACGGCCTGCCTGCACCGACTTGAAGCCTGCAATTGCTCGCAGCAAAGTCGTTTTACCGCAACCTGAAGGTCCTAAAATGCAGCCTATTTCGCCCTGCTGCAATGAAATGGTCAGATTTTTTAGCACTTTTTGCGTGCCGTAACTTAACGATAGATTGTTAATATCAAGCATTTTTTCGTTCTATTCCATCAAGTGTTCTAGTGAGTATGATAACAGGCAATATGCCTACTAAAACAATAGTAATCGAGGGCAAAGCCGCGTCAATCAAGCGTTCATCTGAGGCTAATTCAAACGCTTTAACCGCTAACGTGTTGAAATTAAAGGGGCGCAGCACAAGTGTAGCAGGGAGCTCTTTGAGTATGTCCACGAAAACCAGTAAGGCGGCACTTAATATACTCGCTTTTAATAAAGGGATATGTATTCTTAACAAGCGCTGCAACGGCGAATCACCCAATATTTTGGAGGCTTCATCCATACTGGGTTTGATGCGTTGCATACCTGCTTCAGTATTATTTAACGCAACACTCATAAAACGCACAGCATAGGCAAAAATAAGTGCGAACACAGTACCTGAGAACACCAAACCAGGTTGAAAATCGAACCATACATTAGTGAACACATTAAGTTTTATATCTAACCAACCAAGAGGAACTAACACGCCAATTGCAATAACGGTGCCGGGTAGAGCATATCCCAGCGATACTAGCTGTATAAATCCACTGACTATTTTAGAAGGATGTAGGCGTTTGGCATAACTAAATAACAATGCCATGGTAACGATAATAAAAGCACCTATACAAGCCAAAACCGCTGAATTCATTGCGTATTCAGGATAGTCTGCCAAGTTCGACAAATCAGAAAAACTCAAGGTCCAAGTGGCTAATTGTACAAATGGAATAATGAACCCAAAGGAGACCGGCAAACTACATAGCAAAAATATACACACGCCTTTACTGCCTTTCACTGCCTTCGCTTGTGCCGACTTACCTTGCCGAGACGAATAATTCTGAGAGTCACGTCTGCTCATTTTTTCTATCATGATCAAAACAAAAACAAATAAACATAGGAAACCTGAAAGCTGAGACGCAGCTTTAATATCGCCCATACCAAACCACGTTCTGTAGATACCGGTGGTAAATGTGCTGACACCAAAATACTCAACAGTGCCAAAATCGGCTAGGGCTTCCATCATTGCTAAAGCGGCACCGGTCATAATTGCAGGGCGAGCGAGTGGCAGCGCAACTTTAAAAAAGTGCTTTAGGGGCGAAACTCCCGCAAGCTCGCTTACTTCATGGTACTTTTGCGATTGCTCAGAGAAGGCGGTTCTTGCCAGTATATAAACATAAGGATAAAGCACTAACGACATTAGAATGATTGCACCCGTTAACGATCTAACTTCAGGAAACCAATAGTCTTGAGCTGTTAATGCAAATGTATCGCGGATGAAGGTTTGTAGGGGCCCCGCAAAATCGAGCAAGCCTGTGTAGGTGTAGGCGATAATATATGCTGGCATGGCGAGCGGTAATAAAACCATCCACTGAATTAAGCGACGGCCATAAAAATGGTAATTAACGATAAGCCAAGCTAGATAGGTACCTAATATTGTTGCACCAAAGCCAACACCAAAGGCAAGGATTACGCTGTTGCTTATATATTTAGGCAGAACCGTTGCAGAAAGATGATGCCATATGGCGCTATCCCAAGAGAAAAAACTGGCAAATATAACAAAAATTGGCAGACCTAATAAAAGACCTGCCGAAACTGAATATAATGTAAAGGCAGAGCCTTTAACTGCCAATTTTATCAATCGATTAACGCCAACCCGCGCTATCCATCAACATGAGGGCTTTTGCGTTAGTCTCGCCGACTTTTGATAATGACACTTCTTGGGCTTTAAACGTGCCCATATCTTGTAAAGTCTGGCTCCACTTTATGCCTTCTTTAACAGGGTATTCATGATTTGTTTCAGCGTACCAAACCTGGGCCTTGTCGGTTAACATAAAACGGATCAGGGCTTTCGCAGCCTCTAAATGCTTAGCATATTTAGCTACACTAGCACCTGAGATATTAACGTGCGTACCGATAGTGTCTTGGTCTGGCCAAAATACAGCAACTTGTTGAGCCGTTTTTCGAGTGGCTTCGTCGTCGGCGTTTAGCATGCCAGCTAAATAATAAGTGTTAGCAATAGCAACATCGCACTCACCCGCAACAACGGCCTTAATTTGGTCGCGATCTCCCCCTTTTGGCGTACGCGCAAAATTTGCCACTAAGCCCTTAGCCCAAGCCAATGTTTGCGCCTCACCTTGCGTTTGGATCATGCCTGAAATCATAGATTGGTTGTAAATGTTATTGGATGAACGAATACAAATCCGGTTCTTCCATTCTTTATTGGTTAGTGCCTGCATAGTTGATAATGATGCTGGATCAATGCGGTCTTTAGCATACATAATTGGGCGCGCACGCAGTGTTAGTGCAGTCCAATGTAAGTCTTCGTCACGTAAATAAGCAGGTACCGTTTTTAGAATAACTTCGTCAGTATTAGCCTGAGTGATGCCCAGTTCCTTCGCTCTTACTAAACGACCAACATCAGTTGATATAAGAACATCCGCGGGACTAAACTGCCCTTCTGATTTCATTCTTGAGATTAATGCATCAGCATCACCAGTAATCAAATTCACTTTGATGCCAGTTTGTTCGCTGAAATCATCTAAAATCGGTTTAATCAACGCTTCTTTGCGCGCGGAATACACATTAACTTCAGCACTGACGCTGTGTGCAGAAAAAATAACTAATGATAATAAAACCAATACACGAGAAATGCTTAAGGTCACTTTTTCCCCTTCCCTCTAAACTTTATGAATGATGTAAATACATGTTAGTTGATAATAGTTCTCAATTGCAACTAGGGATCACAAAAATCGGTTAAATTGAGCAAAATAGCTTTGATTAGAACCATAGGATATACTTATTAGCATTATTTGGGCTGGATAGATGCTTTTTATAGAATGAATGATTCAAGATTAGTTTATTCGACCGATACAGGTAGAGTAAAGGATAAAACCGTCAGCTTACAAAAAGCGCCAAAGAGCGACGGTATTGTAAGAATACGAAAAGAAACTAAAGGCCGTAAAGGCAAAGGCATGAGTATTATCGACGGCCTAGAAATGAGCGAAGCCGACCTCAAAGCTCTATGCACAGAGTTAAAAAAGCAATGCGGTTGCGGTGGCGCCGTGAAAGGGTTTAGCATCGAGATCCAAGGCGATGTTCGCGATAAGCTTAAACAAATTTTAGAGACCAAAGGAAAGCGCGTCAAATTAGCTGGCGGCTGAAAAATTTGAGAGATAACTAAGTAATGCATAAACTTTCTATATCTGATTTGCACATATTATTAGTCGAACCGTCTGATACCCAGAGTAAGATCATTAAAGCATTGCTGCTCGCAGAAGACGTGCAAACAGTTGATGTTGTGCAAAATGTCGCACAGGCCAAAGCGTCTATAAAAGCGCATGGCGCAGATATGGTGGTCAGTACCATGTATTTGTCAGATGGTAGTGGTTTAGACATTTTAAAATATATTAAAGACGATGAAGCTAATGCGTCAATGCCATTTATGCTCGTGAGCAGTGAGAATAGCATCACCAAACTTGACCAATTTAAGCAAGCTGGTGTCGCTGCCATTCTTCCAAAACCGTTTGAGCCGATTCACTTATCTCGTGGTCTCAATGCTAGTTTACAACTCATCAATACCGAAGAAATTGACTTAAACTATTTCGATGTGTATGACGTGCGTGTGCTGTTAGTCGATGACAGCCGCTTAGCTCGAAATCATATTCGCAGGGTATTAGAGGGCATGGGTTTAACCAAGCTGATGGAAGCGGAAAACGGCGCGCATGCACTGACTCTGTTAAAAGACAACGAATTCGATTTAGTTGTTACCGATTACAATATGCCAGAGATGGACGGCAGAGAGCTTTCCGAGTTTATTCGATTCAATCCATCGACAACTCATATTCCAATCATCATGGTCACCTCTGAGTCATTAACAAGCCCAAAGATGGCTAATATCCAACAAACCGGCGTAAACGCGCTTTGCGATAAACCGTTCGAATCGGATGAAGTAAAAGCACTGTTAGTAAGATTATTGGATTCTGGCGTATAAAATAGGATATTTAATGCCCTAAATAAGGATATTCAGGAAATTTCTTCTTTTATCCATTGACACTGCGCGACCACTTACTTACATTTCATGACGGTGCGTTTATTCGCATCTGTCTACTAGTACCAAATAGCTTTTATGAGCAAACATTTGGCTATAACCGTTTACTCAAAGGATATGTAGTGCCCAAACAAGAACTTGAAGAAATACGCAAAAAGATTACGTCACTTGATACAGATTTACTTGCTTTATTAGCTACTCGTCAAGGGCTAACCAATCGAGTTGCAGAAACAAAAGTCAAAAACCAAATTCCTGTGCGTGATCAGGCGAGAGAAGAGCAACTGCTCATTCGCCTAATTAAACAGGGACAAAAAGCAGGCTTAGACCCTCACTATGTCACCCAATTGTTTCATGTCATCATTGAAGATTCGGTATTGAATCAACAAGCGATGTTAGCGCGTTGGGCTAATCCCGGTAGTGAAAAACCACTCAATCGTGTGGCATTCCTAGGTGACAAAGGCTCTTATAGTTATCTTGCTACACAGAAATATTTTTCAAGACGCCCTGGAGAATTGCTAGAAATAGGCTGTCAAAGCTTTGCCGAGATTATCCGTAAAGTAGAGTCTGGTGAAGCTGATTATGCTGTTCTGCCTATTGAGAACACGACCTCTGGCAGTATTAATGAGGTATACGACCAATTACAACATACACGTTTGAGCATTGTTGGCGAGCTTACCCACCCAATTGAGCATGCTCTGTTGGTGCCAGAAGGCGTTGAGATGAGCAAAATCAAAACACTTTATGCACATCCACAAGTATTTGCTCAATGCAGTCATTTTTTAGCTGAATTAGGTAACGTAGAAGTAAAACCTTGTGACAGTACTTCAGCTGCAATGATTATTGTGAATGAATTACGCTCAGGTGTCGTTGCCGCAATTGGTAGCGAGGCTGGTGGCAGTTTATATGGTTTGAAAGCAATAAAATCTAACTTAGCGAATCAGAAAGAAAACCACAGTCGATTTTTTGTAGTGGCGAGTGATTCAGTGAAAGTTCCGTTGCAAGTTCCAGCAAAAACAACATTAATTATGTCGACCGTGCAACAACCCGGGGCGTTAGTAGAGGCTTTGTTAGTGTTGAAAGAAAATAAAATCAACATGACTAAACTAGAATCTCGACCGATTACAGGCAATCCATGGGAAGAAATGTTTTATCTAGATGTTGAAGGTAATATCGCCGATGGACCGATGCAAAAAGCGATGGAAGCCTTACGCGGAATGACACGCTACTTTAAAGTGTTAGGTTGTTATCCGGTTGAGGAAATTAGCCCAACTAAAGTTGCTGCGGTAAACGCCCTAATGGAATAGATCCTATCTGAAAAAAGTAAACAATTACCTAAATTTATAGAGCGCGAGAATGTTCTTTAAAAATGTCCGGCGAAGTTTGTGGAATGTGGTGGTTTATTTCACAAAGGAGCTTGACCATAGCAAGCACCCAGAAAAAAAGTCGACGACTTCAATAGTTTAACCTTCGACACATATGCTGTTGCAGCACCTCACGGTTAATTAGGCTTTTCTTAACAATTGGCTATCATCAGCCTTGAGTAATAACTGCTTACTGTCCATTAAGCATTGCTCAGCATAGTCACCAAACCACAACTTTGTTTCATTAAACTGGGTAACAAAAGCAGCTTTGTCAACTGTCTCTACAAGCTGTATCGCTTCGCCAAATCGAGCATGAAAACGCTTAAGAAGTGCTAAGCTTTCTGCATTGTTAAAAATAATATCTGCATATAATTCAGGTGCTTGAGCAAAAAGTCTACCGACCATTGCTAATTCTAAGCGGTAAATTGGCGAACTGAACATTAGCAAGGATGCTAAACTGGGATCTTCTTCTTTAAGATGCTGACCATATACAAAGGTACTGAAATGTCGCATCACTTGAATAAACGCCATCGCACTATCATGTTCTGTGCTAGAAGATTCATGCAGCACCGCGCCCCAAGTTCGCATTTGTTCAAGCAACCATGCGTATTTATCGGGCTCGCGACCATGGCACAGCACAACTACCTGCTTAATCATACCAGGGCTATCAGGGCCAAACATCGGGTGTAAACCAATGACCGGACCTGGATGTACTTTCAACATAGCTTGCAAAGGTTCATTCTTTACACTGGTAATATCGGCAAGAATACACTGTTTGGGCAAAGCAGATAAACGCTCAATAACAGATACAGTTAGCTTTATTGGTACCGCCACAATAACCAGATCAGCGCCAGCAAATATCTCTTCTGCTCTTGCCCAATCGTCTTTTTCTAAACTTGTGACCTGGTAGTCACTTTGCTCAAAGAGTTTTACAAACAGCTTACCTAGTGCACCCGCACCACCAATAATAACGACTTTATTAATGCTAGGATTGATACAGCGGTAATTCGAATGCTGGCTAAGGTAAGAGTCACGTATGACCCTGCGCAGAACGTCTTCAGCCAAATCAGGCGACAAGCCAATCGATTTTGCTTGTTGGCGCCGCGCAGCAATCATTTCAGATTCTCTACGTGGCACATATATCGGCATACCTGTTTGGCTCTTAACTTCACCCACCTGACTAGTAAGCTCATTTCTGAGCTTTAGTAGGTTTATCAGTTGGCTGTCGACATCATCAATGCGATCACGCAGCCCGTTAAGAATTTTGTCGGTTGTTGACATACCCGTTTTATGCATTTAAGCGCTTGGTTTGGCGCATAGGCAGAACAGTGATAAGCCGGTCACGAGTCTGCAAAATAAGATCATGAGTTTGTTGCCAATTAATACAACCATCAGTAATCGACACGCCATAGTCTAAATCGCTAAGTGTTTTACCCGTTGAACTTTGGTTTCCAGCATTTAAATGACTTTCGAGCATAATGCCAATGATTGATTGATTTCCTTCTAAAATTTGATTAACAACATTCTGCGCAACCAGTGGTTGTCTTCTGTAATCTTTTGCACTATTTGCATGACTACAATCAACCACAAGGCTCGAGTTAATGCCAGCATCACTCAACTCAGATTCACAATCAGCCACACACACTGAATCGTAGTTAGGTTGTTTGCCACCGCGCAGAATAATATGGCCATCAGGGTTACCTTGAGTTTTTATTACACTCACCTGTCCTTGTTTATTGATCCCCATAAACCGGTGTCCTGATGCCGCCGATTGAAGCGCATTAATAGCGATACTCAATGAGCCATCGGTGCCGTTTTTAAAACCAACAGGCATAGATAAACCGCTCGCCATTTCACGGTGAGTTTGCGACTCTGCGGTTCTTGCACCAATTGCAGCCCAACTAAACAATTCGCCTAAATATTGAGGACTAATTGGGTCTAATGCTTCGGTTGCTACAGGCAGACCTAATTCAGCTAACCAAATAAGTAATTCTCTTGCTCTACGTAACCCCGTTTCAATATCAAACGTGTCATTCAAATGCGGGTCGTTAATTAACCCTTTCCAGCCTGTTGTTGTGCGCGGCTTTTCAAAATAAACACGCATAACAATATAAAGTGTGTCTTTAGATGACTCATGCAAGTTTTTTAACTTCATTGCATATTCTTTGGCCGCATCGATATCGTGAATTGAACATGGACCACAAACGACTAATAAGCGATGGTCCTCTCCATGAATAATATCTGAAATGACTTTTCTAGATTCAATAACGCCTTGTAGAGCCTTCTCGCTAACTGGAAGTTCGATGCCAAGTTCATCAGGAGTGACTAATACTTCTTCCGAAGAAACGTGAATATTGTTAACTGTGTCTTTTTGCATTTTTTTACTCTTTATAAGAAAACGGATGAGATGTTAAACGTGAGACGAAAACAACAAGAGAAGGCATAAAAATATTGAGAGCTTTACTACCAAACCAAGATGTAAATTTTTGTTTACACGATAAATTACCTGAAATATTGTGTTATTTGACTTTTTAACAAACTATCAACATAGCTTCAAGTTGTATATGAATAAATTTGCAATAATCACAAAAAAACGCCAATTTAGGTAATAAACTAGCGCCTTATACTAATATTAACCTTTTACTGCAATTACACCTACCACTGTTGTGATAATTAGCAATCGTATGTAAAAGGCATTAATCGAGTTACATTTGTATGTCTAGCAATTAACCCGCAGGGTAAACATAACTTGCTTGAATACCTAATGGTATGCCAAGTGCCCAGTACGCCAGCAAGAAGATTGTCCATGCCACCAATATGGTAATACTAAATGGCAGCATTAGTGAGAGCAATGTACCAATCCCTGTCGATTTAACGTAACGCTGACAGTAAACCACAACCAATGGAAAATAAGGCATGAGCGGCGTAATAATATTCGAAGAAGAATCTCCTAAACGATACGCAGCTTGAGTTAAGTCAGGTGAAATTCCTAGTTGCATTAACATCGGTACAAAAATAGGCCCTAACAATGCCCATTTAGCCGATGATGAACCGACGAATAAATTTACAAAAGCGGTTAATAATATAATACCGACGATGGTTATCATTGGCGGCAGTGCCATGCCTTTGAGTAACTCTGCACCATTTATCGCCATCAATGCGCCAAGGTTTGACTTACCAAAAGCATCTATAAATAACGCGCAGAAAAACGCCATAACAATATAGTAACTCATTCCTTGCATCGCCTTGGTCATACTATCGATCATATCTTTAGTCGTCGTGTATGTACCTGACATAAAGCCGTAGACCACACCAGGCAATAAAAAAAGAAGAAAAATCAAAGGCACAATTGACTGCATAATCGGTGCTGAAAAGCTGGTTAGCGCACCATCTACATCCCGCATAGGCGATGTCTCTGGGATTAAAACCGCAATTAATACGCCGATCCCAAGCAACATTACAAAGCTTGAAACGCGCAGCGCTTTGGTTTGTTTAGCCGATAATTCGTCAAATCGAGGGATCTCGTTCGGATCGCCATCCACTTCTACATCTTGCAATCGGGGCTCAACAACCTTATCCGTTATATACCAGCCAATACCGACAATTAGCAACGTTGATGCGGAGTTAAAAAACCAGTTATTCAGTGGATTTATTTGAATATTGGGGTCAATTATTTGCGCCGCAGCTTGGGTAAATGATTGCAGCAAGGGGTCTATCGCCGATGGGATAAAGTTAGCGCAAAAACCACCACTAACACCAGCAAATGCAGCCGCAATACCTGCAAGAGGATGCCTGCCCATTGCATAAAATATGACACCTGCTAGTGGAATTACCAGGACATAACCTGCGTCGGTAGCGGTATGACTGACAATCGCGACCAGCACGACCATAGGAGTTAAGAGTGTCTTAGGCGTTGAATCTAGCAAGCGCTTCAAGCCTGCGCTGATGAAGCCACTATGCTCTGCCACACCCACACCAAGCATAGCAACAAGTACGACGCCCAATGGTGCAAAACCAGTAAAGATACCGACCATCCGGCTCAAGAAATCGGCCATTGCCGCACCAGTCAATAAATTTTTAACTTCAATAGCTTCCCCCGTACGCGGGTCTAAAGCATCGAAGGTCATTTGCGAAAATATGGCAGAACATACCCAAATGACCACTAAACAGATAAAGAAAATGATTGCAGGGTCAGGTAACTTATTGCCTACTCGCTCCACTTTATCAAGTGCGCGAGTAACCCAAGTTGGCGATGCTTGTTGCATAGATGTCTCCATTATTATTTCAATATGGTAGGGTGCGAATCAGTTACTACGTTAGCCTTGTGTACTACTACAATGCTAACGATAAGAAACTGTTACAGACTCACCTCAAAAAAGTGCGACGTAATTAAACATGCTAATCAAATATTTTTCCACTTGTTTTTATACTCACGAGTGACTTTTTTAAAGAACCATTATGCGCAGTTAAACCAGCCCGTGCCTATAGCGTGAAGAATAACAACGGCTACGGGTTACAAAAATTGCAATAAAATGCACTTCCTTTATCCGACGCATTGATGTCAGTTTCATGGTAGGAGCATTGACCACATGCAGGATGCAGCGGATGCATTTGATTAGTTGGTAAGGTACATATTTCACAAAGTAAATATCTGGCCTTTGCATGCGCCGGGGAGTAGTCCACTTTGCTGCATTGCGGACAAAAAGAACTCAGTCTTTGTAGCAAGTTCTCCCCTGCATTAATAATTACGGCTTGGCGCTGCGGGCAATGCATAGCCCGAAAGTCGGGTTCGAGGTAAACAGGAAAGTGGAACGTTTGCGCAATAAGATAATTTACGCTGAGTCCTTTCTCCCAGCCATCCATAGTTTTTAACATCCAATATTGATTATATTCAAACAAGCTTAACTTTTCGAATAATTCATCCCTACACTTTGCATCAATAGGCCCCAGCTTAATGGGTTGCTGTACCCTAGCCACAATTTCAATGTTGTTTTGTATATCTACAAAAGCTAAATATTCTTCATCCAACAAGCCAATTCCAAACAAGCTATTTATACTACCCTCGCTGCCTATGCCTTGTGTGCAATGTGTCAGTTTACAAGCTAAGTAAGCCTTCTTTAATGCTGCTTGCGCTGGCGACAATGTGCGTTCAACGGCATGATCAAAGCTGCCTAGTGTGTCAGTGTCAAAGTCACTGGTATGCTGAATATGGCTATTATAGGTGCTAGCAAAAATAGGCGCGAGTAGGGTTTCTTTGCCGTGTTTAGTTAAAAATGCAATCTTTTTATTGGGTACTTGAGATTTTTTAATCATATTGATTTAGAAGTAACCCTCGCGCTTCTTTTTCTCCATTGAGCCGGTTTGGTCTTTATCTAATAAACGACCTTCACGTTCGCTTGTTTTACTTAAAATCATTTCCACGACAATGTCTTCTCGGGTAGTGGCTTTGCTTAATACGGCACCGGTTTGCGGGTAGCACCCCAGAGTTCTAAAACGAATCCAACGCTTTTGTAAACTAGCTGTTTCACTTTTAGTTAAGTGAGGTAGCATCCGATCGTCGTCTAAACCAAGTATTTGGCCGCTGTCTTCGTCTACCCAGCTCATGCGTTCTGCAGCGAAATAAAGCGGCACGATATCGATTTTTTCTTGCAGGATGTAAAGCCAAATATCGAGTTCTGTCCAGTTTGACAATGGGAACACACGAACCGATTCGCCCTTATTTATTTGCGTATTATACAGCGACCAAAGTTCAGGACGCTGCTGTTTAGGGTCCCATTGGTGATCGGCATTGCGCACTGAAAATATTCGCTCTTTGGCGCGGGATTTTTCTTCATCGCGTCGAGCCCCGCCTAATGCTGCATCAAACTTGTGCTGCTCTAATGCTTGCTTTAGTGCAATGGTTTTCATGTGATCATTGTATTTAACCGAGCCTGACTTAATCGGATGAATACCTAAATCAAGCGCGTCTTGATTAGTGTGCACAATTATATCTAGGTTGTGCTTGTCTTGCAGGTTATCGCGAAACGTACCCATTTCATGAAATTCCCAAGTGGTGTCCACATGCAAAAGGGGAAATGGGACTTTATTTGGGTAAAAAGCTTTGCGGGCTAAATGCAACATAACGGTCGAATCTTTTCCAATCGAATAGAACATACATGGATTTTCAAAGCTAGCTGCGACCTCACGCATAATATGAATAGCTTCTGCTTCTAATAATTTAAGATGATCCATGGGATTCCTTTACTAATATGATTTTGAGCATTGGTGAGCAACACAACGAAATCATTGCGCTCTGAACAAGGGGTTTTCTCAACCTAAAATCTATAAATATTATTTATGCTACGCAGAATAAATGTAAATGACGCTGCTGATAAGTCGTCATTTATGTAGTTGCTACTTAGGTTTTTGTGATGAGCTGAATATGGATTAATAAGCCGGACTTACATCCGGCTTATTGAAACGCCTATTCCTGCGTTTGAGCTAAGGGCTTTAATTGCGCGTTTGCTGCTTCCTGCTCACTTATCGCATACAGCATGTCTACATACGCTTTTTCGATATCAGCTAGACCAGCGACCGCGACACCAGCACCGGGTTCAACTAAAAATATTTCGTTTGGAGCATGGGCACCAGTACCATAACCCAATCCAGCCGGAACTAGCGGCAAACCCAAGCGATCTGTAAATTGGTAAAAGGGAGCGCTGCCAGCAATACGCGGTTGGATAGCGAGACCCTGCGTATATTTGTTGTAGACACTTATGGTGGCTTGCACCACTGGAGCTGTAACCGAGGTTTGAGCAGCCGGGTAACCGGACATTTTACGTATCACAATGTCATTAAAACCATTGTTGTCTAAGTGAGCTCTAATCTTCGCTAGGGCCTCATCCGGATCCTGACCAACGGGCAATCTCGAGTCCATCTTAGCGGTAGCCATGTGTGGCAAAATGGTCTTAGTTCCCTCGCCGGTATAACCGGACCATAGACCATCAACGTTCAGCGACGGCAAATAAAGGCTTTCGACTATCGCATCTCGCCCCTGCAGATCATCAATCCAGCGAGCAACACCAAGTGATTTCTGAACCGTGCTGTCGTCATACAACTTAGCCGCACCGTTAATCAGTTCTTGCTCTTCAATAGTTGGTGGCCGAATACCGTCGTAGTAGCCAGGCACTAAAATGGTATTGCCATCCACTGATGTTAGGCTAGCAATAGCCTGTATTAAACGCAAAGTAGGAGAATCAACAATAGCCTTATAAGAACCGTGTATCTCAGCCTGCTGAGGACCGCCCCAATCACCGCCTCGCGACTCTATCTCAAAATACAAGATACCTTTGACACCCAATAGCATACTGGCGTTGCCATCAGGGCGCTGCACGGCCATTGGAAACAGCACGCCATCCGCCTGACGCATGCGCGCCTCATAGGCGTCGACAATTTGCGGATAATGCGGTGAGCCAAGTTCCTCCTCTCCTTCTGCGGCGATCATTACATTTACCGGCAATGTGCCGTGCACCGCAATAATAGATTCCAACGCATTCAAAAAGGCACGCTGAGGACCTTTTTGATTCACGGCACCTCGCGCCATAATTACCTTGCCCAGCGGATGGTCGACGATGTTGGCAGCAAAAGGAGGGCTATCCCAGTCATCTGGATTAACTGGTTGTACGTCATACATCATATAAACCAACAGTGTTTTCTCAGCGCCCGCGTCATAGTATCCCCAAACACCAGGATGGCCGTCGGTGGGGACTAATGTCGTTTCTTTAAAGCCGATAGCAGCCAAATCATCTCGGAGCATTTCGGCCATCTCTTGGATGCCATCGTTCTGTGCACTGATGGAACGTTGACGCAACCAGCGCTGAAGTGCGGCAGTATGCGCTGGCAACGCGTTATCAATATGCGCATATATGTCGTCATGCATTGTCGTGTAAGGCGCAACAATTGCCGGATCGTAGGCTTTGTCTGTAGTTATGGCGAACTTTGGGCGCTGAATGCTTTGTACCAAACTAGCTGTCTCACTGGCATGATCCTCGTTCGCCACGGACTCGGGATCTGCCTTGCCGCTGCAGCCCGATAGCATTAGCACAATGGGCAATACCAGCAATGGCAAAAAACGTATGGATATATTTGACGATTCGTTTAACTTCATGATAATAAATACCTATTTTAGTTTTTAGGAAATGCTTGGGTCAAAAGTTCTTCATTGGTTGGGTACATCTCTAGAAGTTCAATCAGTTTCCTAGCACCATCAATTGGTTTGAGAGTGCTAAGCGCCCTGCGTAAAGCTCTTACATTTTCGAGATCTTTAGGATTAAGAAGAAGCTCCTCACGGCGAGTACTACTTTTAGCAATATCCAGCGCAGGGTAAACGCGCTGATCCGCAATCTCTTGTGATAGAACGATTTCCATATTACCCGTGCCTTTGAATTCCTCGAATATCACTTGGTCCATTCGGCTTCCAGTATCGACAAGTATGGTGGCTAGAATGGTAAGCGACCCACCATTCTCGATCTTTCTAGCTGCGCCAAACATTTTGCGCGGAATTTCCAATGCTCTAGCGTCAAGTCCACCCGACATTGTGCGACCGCTGCTCTTGCGCTCTGCGTTATGCACTCGTGAGAGCCTCGTGAGTGAATCAATAACTATCATTACATCGTGTCCTTGGCCGGCTTCCTTGCAGGCTTTACGAAGGAGGTCATTAGCCACACGCACATGATGTTCATAGCTTTCATCGGTTGATGAGGCATGCACTTCAGCCGGCACGCTGCGCTTAAAGTCAGTCACTTCTTCAGGTCGTTCATCAATCAGTAACGCATACAATTTTATATCTGGATACGCGGTGCCCACAGACTGGCAAATATGTTTTAACATAGTGGTTTTTCCGCAACCTGGTGTAGCAACAATCAAACCTCGCTGCCCCATTCCGATTGGTGTCACCAAATCCATTGCTCGCATGGTAAGTTCCTTAGAACCTAATTCTAGGCGAATACACTGAGAAGGGTTAACGGCCACACCATTTAAAAAACGCTTTTGTGGATCACCATGAGATACATCCTTGATCACCTCGTCTGCTTGTTTCGTTTCTTTCTTTTTATTCAGTTTCAAAGATAATATTTTTCTTGTCATGATTTCGCTTTATAGGGCTAGAGTAGTAAATGTTAACGCCATTGGTCTATACTGCTGACCTTTTTAGCGGCCTGTCGTCAAGGTTTTTTCGGGGTCTCGGGGGCGTTTTTGTTGAAATTAACGTTATCTGATGCACAATAGCACAAAAAGTCCCTAGTTTCGTAATGCGCTTAGGTAACCTAAATATCTATGGCAAGAGTATGGAATATTGAACGTCGGTTTTCAATTTTTTTTATAGTTAAATAATTTCTGTAATAATTACTATAGATGACGAGGACCGTTTGTTGCAATGGCAAAAACGGTTATCATCTTCATTTAGCAAAGGACTGTACTTCGTCATCTGTTAAATAACGCCATTGCCCTACCCCAACATCGAGACAAATATCTCCAATTTTTTCTCGATGAAGTGAAATCACCCGATTACCGACTGCAGCAAACATGCGCTTCACCTGATGAAACTTACCTTCGGTAATGGTCAACAACACTTCTGTTGAAGTAACGCGCTGCAAGGTAGCTGGTAATGTTAATTGTTGCTCGCCTTGTAATTGCACACCTTCTTCAAACGCGAGGGCGACATCAATTTTTAGCTCTTTGGACAGATTCACACGATAAACTTTGCGGCATTGTTTAGATGGTGCTGTAAAAGAAAACGACCAACGCCCATCATCAGTAATCAAAATTAATCCGGTTGTATCAGCGTCTAAACGTCCAGCGATGTGAAGTTCAGAGACATTTTCAATATTTAGATAATTGAAAATTGAGGGATAGACCTCATCAATATTTGAACAAATTGTATTTATTGGTTTATGCATAAGAATGTAGCGGAACTTTCGAGTCTTTAAGGTAACGCCATTTAGCGTTATCGTATTATTTTCATGAACCTGAGTTGCTGCATTCGTTATGATTTTACCATTGACAATAATCTCACCAATGTTGATACAATTGATTGCTTCGCTTTTGCTAAGTTGTGTACTTTTACAAACAAATTTATCGAGACGCATTGTGCAAAATATCTAGGATATTGAAGAGTATAACGTTAGCGTTTCGACACGATAATTGTCAACGACTCATTTTTTCTAGTCGATTTACCTCTTGTTAGTAATAACAAAAAGTGAGCTTCACGGCGCCAGCCTCAGATTAAATATAGCCTCTGGATTTTTAACCCTACTCAGTTTGTTGAGGTTGTTGAGCTTGTTGAGATTGTGAAGCAGATTAATGAAATCGGTAATCAAGCTATGGAGTCAATGCCGTTTTCTGTTAGCATTGTCCAGCGCTTAAAAATTCTACCTATGGATTTTTACTTAATTCATTATTTAGTTTAATTATCATTAAAAATAGATAGGACATTCAATGAAACGTAGTTTATTACCCGTTGTATTGTTAATTATTATCTCCGGCAATTTCGCAGCCATTGCTGAACAAAAACAAGCTCACCCGCATGATCATGATACTAACCCGCAACAAATAAGATTGAATCAGGGTGAAAAGTGGGAAATTGATGAAAGCTTGAATATCGGTATGACGTTAATCAAACAAGAAGTTATTAAAAATCTAGATGATATTCATAACGATCTTTTTTCTAATCAACAATATGCACAACTTGCCATTGAGCTAGATAAACAACTTGCTTTCCTTTTTAAAAACTGTCAATTGCCACCGCAAGCGGACGCTCAGTTACATATCTTGTTGGCGCAAATAGGCCGAGGTGTTGGGGTTATCAAACACGATAATAATAAAAAACAGGGTGCTGTAGTTGTTATACAAGCGTTAAAGGACTACCCGAATTATTTCGATGATCCTGCTTGGCAGGATATCGAGCATTAATAAGTCTCAAACGCATTGTAAATATCTGCGTTCAAGCGCATTTATAATATTCATGAGGATATAAATTGGCAGGCTAAGGTCCGGGATATAAATAAGCCTTTGCTTTTTAAACTAACTATTTGTTAATCTTCGGGTACTTTATCAAATTAGGGACAAATATTATGCGTAAGACACTCGCCTTGATTACTTCTTTATCTGTACTTTCCTGTTTATTAGTAGCGGCACCTGTTAGTGCGCAAATTAGTGCACAAATTAGTGCACAAAATGAACCCACTAAATCGTATGACAGAATGCTACCTGTTGATACAGAAGTGGTCACCAAACACAGCGTAAAAATTAATGGTAAAAAAATTGCTTACACCGCGAGTGCTGGAACTCAGCCGGTTTGGGATGATGAAGGCTCGCCTATTGCCTCATTATTCTACACTTATTACGAACGCCAAGATGTTGATAAGCGTGAAAGCAGACCTATTGTTTATTCTTTTAACGGTGGCCCCGGTTCGGCATCGGTTTGGATGCATATTGCTTACACCGGTCCAAAGGTCCTTAATTTAAGTGAAGAAGGTTATCCTGTTCAACCTTATGGCGTGCAAGACAATCCACACTCTATTCTAGATATAGCTGACATTGTATTCATTAACCCTGTTAATACCGGATTTTCTCGCGTACTACCAAATAAAGACGGTGAAATGCCTTCACGCGATAAGCAAAAAGAAAACTTTTTTGGTGTAAATGCCGATATAAAATACTTAGCAGAATGGATGAACACCTTCACTTCGCGTAAAAACCGTTGGCAGTCGCCCAAGTACTTAATTGGCGAAAGTTATGGTACAACGCGTGTATCGGGCCTTGCGCTCGAATTACAAAATAATCAGTGGATGTATTTAAATGGTGTTATTTTAGTGTCGCCAACCGATATTGGACTTGACCGCGACGGCCCGGTAAAACAGGCTAATCAATTACCTTATTTTGCAGCGGCAGCTTGGTATCACGGTGTCCTACCTGCAGAGTTACAAAGTAAAGACTTAGAAGAAATGCTGCCAGAGGTTGAAGCTTTTGCGCTTGAGCAATACCTGCCTGCGCTAGCGAAAGGAGCTATGTTAACTGGCGATGCCCGCGATAAAATGGCTGAACGTATTGCTCATTACTCAGGCCTTTCTAAGCAAGCTGTTGTTGACAATAATCTTGCACCGAGCACAGGATACTTTTGGAAAGAGCTATTGCGTGAGCAAAATCGCACCATTGGGCGTCTCGATTCGCGCTATTTAGGTATCGATGGGAAACGCTCAGGCGACCGTCCTGATTACAACGCAGAACTCACATCTTGGTTGCATTCATTCACACCCGCAATTAACTATTATCTGCGCGAAGAATTAAATTTTGCTACCGATTTAAAATACAATATGTTTGGTCCCGTGCACCCGTGGGATAGAAGTGATAACAACACTGGCGAACAGCTGCGACAGGCCATGGCACAAAACCCGTACTTGAATGTGCTGATTCAATCAGGCTACTTTGACGGTGCAACCAATTACTTTGATGCTAAATACAATATGTGGCATTTGGATCCTAGTACTCAAATGAGCGACCGCATCGATTTTAAAGGCTATAGAAGCGGTCATATGATGTATTTACGCCGTGCCGATTTAGAAAATGCAAATAATGATATACGTGAGTTTATTCGTAAGTCTGATTCTAAAGGCCAGCCTGCTGAATATAAGTTAAAATAATAGAACAAGGCATTGCAAGATGAGGGCTATGTTAAGCAAGAAAATCGCAGCAAGAATGGCAGGCCTATTACTTTCCAGAATCTGGTCAAAGGACTCACGGTGTATTACTAAATGTTAATTTAAGCTCGGTGTTGCTGGAAAAGCATCTTGCTTGTTCTGTCATTGGGTCGATAAATTGCAGTTTTTGGGCTAATAGTTGCAGAGGTTTACTGTAATCATCTGCCTGACTTGGCTGCAACTGTGGATAGTAGTTGTCGTTTAACAACGGCCAGCCGAGGCTTTGCATATGCAGCCGCAGTTGGTGGGTTTTACCAGTTATGGGGTTTAGCTCAAATAAAGCTTTGTCGGTTGAAGTTTGTAGGCAACGAATGTATGAATGACTATTGGCAGGCCCATCGACAATGTGCATCACAAATCTCGGTTCACTTTTCTCCAAACGATTTTTAATTTCCCATTGCTGTCCATTCATTGCAGGCTTATTAAGCGTGCTGGCGATCCCCTGATAGGTTTTTTTGACTTGTTGCGTTTCAAATAGACCGTGGTATTGCTGACGTGAATTGGGCTTAACCGAAAATAATACCAACCCTGCCGTGCCTTTATCGATGCGGTGCACCGCTTGCAAATTACGATTACCGGTAGTATTGCGCAAACGGTTTTGCAGGCATTCTTCAACATATCCTCCGCCTGGTGTTACGGGCAGAAAATGTGGCTTATACGCCACTAAAATCAACTCGTCCTGGAAAATAATTTTTTCTGCAAAAGGAATAACCGGCTCTCGTTCAACTTCGCGATAATAATAGACCCGTTGCTGGGCCGCAAAAGGAGTATGTGTGTTAATTAAGGAGCCGTCATGCCAATGAACTTTGCCATCAGCCATACGTTGTTCCCATACATCACTTGTTATGCCCGGAAACTTGAGAATAAGAAATTCCAGAACCGTTGCTACACCCGGATTATGCTGAGGTAGGCTGAGTTTAGAGGGTGACTTAGCTATTACCATAATTGCACTCGTAATTGATCCGATAAGAAGCGGTTAGGTCAAATTGACACTGCTAGTATATAACGTTTTCGCTCTGCCGACTTAGCTTAAATGGTAGTAATGAACTACCAACCCAAAATCAAAGACCTTGAATTAGGATTCCGCACATTCTCATTATAATGACTTAATCAGTAATTATTATCAGAAAGTTAAAAAAATTAATACGTTATATTCACTGTTTACCAGGGCTAAAACATTATTAACACTAAAAAGTGTCAATATTTGAAATAAACATTGACTAATTTTCACCCAACAATATACTGTACATATAAACATGTATAATCATATTGAGGTGATATAAATGAATACATCTAATTATTTGAGTCAAAATACTACTGCAAATACCGCATTTTCTATCGGTATGACCAGCGGTGCAAAAATATCTGCAGGACAATTAATAAAAACATTATCGACCGGAATTAAGAGTATTGACCAATTAGTTCAGCGTTATCGTGTTTGCTTAAACAGCAGTGCAAACCAACTTTCAGACAATGCATTTCAGAAATCATTGATACTGTATGGACAAGATCAACGACTCGACTATGTCAATTTACCACCTTGCATGTATATGATCATTGCCGAGGCTGATACTGAGACAAAATTTGTCATTCATCGTTTATATTTGCCTTACAAAAATGGCGTTCGCTTTGCTACTTATCTAATCAATGACGATGGTGACGTTATAGAGAGCGTATGTTATCAGCGCAACAGCAAGTATTTACATGCGTTTAAGGTGATAAGAAAGCACATCATCATGGCTGGTTATGCACTCGACACAGATGCAGCCTAATGACCAAAAGAAGTTTAGAAACAAAAAGAAGTCTAGAAACAAAAAGCCCGCAATTAAGCGGGCTTTTGAATGTTAACGATAACACCAAATTAAAATTAGTTAAGTTTTTCTTTGATACGTGCAGACTTACCTGAACGTTCACGTAAGTAATACAACTTAGCGCGACGAACAGCACCACGACGTTTCACTTCAATAGAAGAAATTGCTGGGCTGTGAGTTTGGAACACACGCTCTACACCTTCACCACTAGAAATCTTACGTACAGTGAAAGCAGAGTGTAGACCACGGTTACGCTTAGCGATAACTATGCCTTCGTATGCCTGAAGACGCTCTTTCTCGCCTTCTTTTACTCTTACTTTAACAACTACAGTGTCACCCGGGCCAAAGGCCGGGACATCAGTCTTGAGCTGTGCTTGCTCAATTTTCATGATGATATTTTGACTTACTTTACTCATCAGATCCTCTCATCCTAGTTAACTGTCATTCTGCTGCAACTTCTGCTCATATTTTAGTTGAGTCAGAATTTTGTGTTGCTCCTCAGTCAGAGCTAGGTAATTTAGTAAATCAGGGCGTCTTTCCAACGTTCTTTCTAAAGACTTTGTAAGCCGCCACTGCCTAATTTTTTCATGGTTGCCACTTAGCAACACACTCGGAACTACTTCACCATTTAACACTTCTGGCCGGGTATAATGAGGACAATCCAGCAAACCGTTAGTGAAAGAATCTTCCACCGCAGATTGACTATGCCCCAATACATCTGGTAACAATCTCGATACCGAATCCATCAACACCATTGCTGGCAGCTCGCCGCCACTTAAGACGTAATCCCCAATTGACCATTCCTGATCAACTAACGCATTAATAACGCGCTCATCGATGCCTTCGTATCGCCCAGCAACTAATATAATATTAGGTAGCTGAGCTAAAGACTGAACCTCAGTCTGGTTTAGCGTTTTACCTTGTGGTGATAAATACACAACCAAGCTATTTTCACCTAATGCAGTTTTTGCATCAGATATCGCGTCTGTTAATGGCTGTACCATCATCAGCATTCCAGGGCCACCACCGTAAGGGCGGTCATCAACAGATCGATGTTTGTCGGTGGTATAATCACGAGGATTAAAAATGTCCACCTGTATAATTCCGTTTTTTACTGCTCTGCCGAAAACCCCTTGATTTAAGAAGGGTTCGAACATTTCAGGAAAAAGCGTCACTACACCGAAACGTTGGGTAGGTTGCATTAAAAACCTGGGTCCCAGTCCACCGTAATAGACCTAGCCTGTTTATCAACATTCAACACAACTTGGTCGTGTAGAAATGGTAACAAACGTTCTTTTTGACCAAATGCATCGTTATGTTTTGCTTTTACAAGCATGACATCGTTTGCACCTGTTTCGAACATATCTTTAATGACACCCAAATCGTAGCCTTTGTCGGTTACAACTTGCATACCAATTAAATCTCTCCAGTAAAAGTCTTCCTCTAACTCAGGCAAAACTGAAGTAGGAACCGATATCTCAGCATTTTTAATTTGCTCAACATCTTCTCTTGATTCAATTCCGACTAACTTAGCAACCAGTCCGTTACCGTGTGCTCGCCACTCGTCAATTTGTATCTCTTGATTCTCACAACCATTGCCGTTTAACCGCCAAGGTGTATAACCAAATATATCTTTTGTCACTTGTGTAAAGCTGTTTATTTTGACCCAACCTTTAACTCCGTAAGGAGCACCGATTTTGCCAACAATAATTGTGTCAGACGCTGAACTCATCTTTACCTCAAATGACTAATGCAAAAGCGCTACTAAGCAGCAACTTTTGCATCTTTTACCAAGCGAGCTACGCGGTCAGAAACACCGGCACCTACGTTTACCCAATACTCAACACGCGCTAGGTCTAAACGTAAACGTTCAGCTTGACCTTGTGCAGTTGGATTGAAAAAACCCAAGTTTTCGATGAACTTACCGTTGCGTGCACGACGACTGTCTGCAACAACTACTTGATAAAATGGACGCTTCTTTGCGCCACCACGCTGTAAGCGAATAGTAACCATATATGCCTCAAACTCATTGTAGCGTTACCGTTAACATACCTAAATTCCCGCTACGCTGGAAAAAAGGTGCGCGAATTATACGTCCTACTCCTTATTTTGCAAGGGATTTGTCATTAAAAAGGCAAATGGGACCCAAGGTTGGACTCAGTATCCATTTTATTTTTTGTTAAACATAAAAAAACGGGCCTAATAGACCCGTTTTATATTTATATTAATGACTGTTAACGAGGGCCAAATCCACCGCCACCGCCCATTCCGCCTGCACCACCGGGAGGCATCATCCCTCCCATTGAGCGCATCATTTTCTTCATACCACCGCCTGACATTTTCTTCATCATTTTTTGCATTTGCATGAATTGTTTGAGCATTTTATTTACGTCTTGAATTTGCGTGCCTGAGCCCATAGCAATTCGACGTTTTCTTGAACCTTTGATAACATCCGGGCGCTGACGCTCTGAGGGAGTCATTGAATTTATAATGGCTTCCATTTGGGTAAACTGTTTATCGTTCGCTTGGTCTTTAATTTTAGCAGTCATATTGCCCATGCCTGGCATTTTATCCATCAGCGACATCATTCCGCCCATGTTTCGCATCTGCTCTAACTGTTCTTTAAAGTCTTGCAGGTCGAACCCTTTACCCTTCTTCATTTTCAGAGCGAGTTGTTGTGCTTTGTCTTTATCGACTTTGCGTTCAACGTCCTCAATTAAGCTCAAAACATCGCCCATGCCTAAAATACGACTGGCAATACGTTGCGGATGGAATGGTTCTAAAGCATCCAGTTTTTCGCCCATACCTAAAAATTTAATCGGCTTACCAGTAATATGTTTGACTGATAACGCAGCACCGCCGCGAGCATCACCATCGGCCTTGGTTAAAATAACACCCGTTAATGGCAGCGCTTCGTTGAAAGCCTTTGCTGTATTCGCCGCATCTTGGCCTGTCATAGCGTCAACTACAAACAATGTCTCTACTGGCTTTACCGCTTTGTGTAGCTGTTGAATTTCGTTCATCATTTCAGTATCAACAGTAAGGCGACCTGCAGTATCTACAATCAAAACGTCAATGAACTTTAATTTTGCTTGCGCTATTGCACCTTCAACGATGTCAATTGGTCGTTGAACTGCAGATGAAGGGAAAAATTCGACCTCAACTTCTTCAGCTAAGGTTTGAAGTTGTTTAATAGCGGCCGGTCTATAAACATCAGCACTAACTACCATTACTTTTTTCTTTTCACGCTCTTTCAAGTACTTAGCAAGTTTACCAACACTTGTGGTTTTCCCTGCCCCCTGCAAACCAGCCATCAAAATGACCGCTGGTGGCGTTGCAGCTAGGTTTAAACCTTCATTCTGTGAACCCATAATTGTTTCAAGTTCACCTTGAACAATTTTAATCAGCATTTGACCTGGATTAAGACTTTTAGATACCTCGATACCAACCGAACGCTCTTTTATACGCTCAACGAAGTCTTTAATGACGGGCAATGCCACATCCGCTTCAAGAAGCGCCATGCGTACTTCACGCAGCGTCTCTTTTATGTTGTCTTCGGTTATTCTGCCTTTGCCACTGATGTTTTTGAGGGTTTGGCCCAATCTGTCTGATAAATTCTGAAACATATTAATAATTTGATTTCGCTATAATTAACACAGAGTATACAATACTTATGTTGCGCATATCGATACTGTTTTGCTATAACGGTATCAGGATTACAATTAAGGTTGCTGATGGATTATATTTTTGCTTTGTACTTACCTACGCTAGGTCTATATTTGTGGGCCGGTATAGCGCTGTCCAAAGCTTTTTTTGCGACTCATAATAAAGTAAGCAAATTACCTCATTATTTGCTTTATGCAGCAACCATTGGGCATTTAGGTATTATACTGGTTTCAAATTTTAATAATCAATCAGAGCAATTAAGTATTACCCAAGTGGCTGTTTTACTCGCTTGGTTAGTCACTGTCACTATGCTAGCCGCCAATGCATATATTAAAAATTTAGTGTTCTTACCTGTGGTTAGTTTATTTTCAGCGTTATTTATTACCTTACAAATATTTGTGCCGCATAGCACAGGTATTCATACCAATATGAGTTTTGGACTTATAAGTCATATTATATTGAGTTTGTTTGCATTTGGCGTGCTCAGCATTAGCTTTTTATATGCTTTGCAGCTTGCTTACATTAATTACCAGTTAAAACACAAACAGATATCACTAGCAAACAACCAACTTCCTCCACTACTCAGTGTGGAGCACATTCTGACTAAGTTAATGATAATAGGCACGGTGTTGCTTGCTATTGCTTTGGCTTCAGGGTTTATATTCGTGCCGAATATGTTTGCCGATGGGTACGCCCACAAAACAGTTTTATCTAGTCTTGGTTTTCTAGTATATGTCTTTGCGCTGCTGCTGCATCATTTCTCCGGACTGAAGGCTAGAGTATTAGTAACCTTTAATTTGGTTGGTGTCACACTGTTAACCCTCGCCTATTTTGGAAGCCGATTTGTTCGTGAATTTATCTTGTAATATAATGGACACTCAATTACTCATCTTGCACTTTTTTTAATACTAGATACTCGCTTTTGAATAGTAGATACTAGATACATAAAGCGCTTTTTTATTTGTTCATAAATTATAACGAGGAAACTCTTAGTTGGACGCTATTTCCACCCAAACTCTCTTTACTATTCTTGCTGTTCTTATTGTCGTTTCAGCCTATTTTTCAAGTTCTGAAACTGGCATGATGACGATCAATAGGTATAAGCTAAAACATTTAGCTAATGAAGGTGACCCCAGAGCACTGCGTGTGCAAAAGCTGATCGACAGGCCCGATAAATTAATTGGTCTTATTTTGATCGGTAATAATTTAGCTAATATTGCGGCGTCACTTATAGCCGGTATTATCGCCTCTCGCTATTTCGGTGAATTTTACGGTACGATCGTAACTACATTTGGTCTAACTCTCGTCATGCTCGTATTTGCAGAGGTAACACCAAAAACTTTAGCGGCAATGTATCCTGAAAAAATCGCATATCCTAGTTCACTTATCTTGCTTCCTTTACTATTTTTATTTACACCATTTGTAAAACTAGTTAACGGATTTACAAATATTATTTTAGCCGTCTTGCGAATCAATCCAAATGGTGACAATGGCGATTCTTTAAGTCGTGAAGAATTGCGAACCGTTGTGTACGAAGCAGGAAATCTAATTCCTAAAAAACACCAAGATATGTTAGTCAGTATCCTCGACCTAGAAAAAGTAACCGCAGAAGACATAATGGTCGCGCGAAGTGATATCTACGCAATTGATATCAATGACGATTGGAAAGATATTCAAAAGCAACTCACTCATTCACAACATACTCGCGTTTTGTTATACCGTGACAGCATTGATGATGCGGTTGGTTTCATTCATGTTCGCGATGCCCTCAGATTACTCTCGAAGGATCAATTCACAAAAGCGACCATACTGCGCGCTGTGAAAGAGATCTACTACACTCCTGACTCTACGTCATTACATACATTAATGTATAAATTTCAATCGGTTAAAGAAAGAATTGGCTTAGTAGTTGATGAATATGGTGATATTCAAGGGCTTGTAACGTTAGAAGACATATTGGAAGAGATTATTGGTGATTTCACAACCTCAATGTTACCTGACTACAGTAAAGAAGCTTTAGAACAACAGGACGGCAGCTACTTGGTTGACGGCAGTGCTAACATTAGAGAATTGAATAAAGAGATGGATTGGTATTTCCCTACTGAGGGTCCTAAAACGCTCAATGGCTTAATATTAGAATATCTGGAAGCGATACCCGAAAGCAATATTAGTGTGCGAATAGCAGGTTACCCTTTAGAAATCGTGGATATTAGCGGCAATATGATAAAAACAGTCAGAATATTACCACTTTTTTATACCTCACCTGCTGAAGTCGATGCCGTAACGAAGCAATAAAAAGCAAACGTATTAAACTGAGTCGTCAGGCTTACGTGCTTTTAAAAGAAATACGTTTGGGGCTTTTTCCACTCGCTTATCACGCGCATGCTGTTTAAAAGCTTCTACCTTTTTATTCAGCGAATCTAATTTTTGTAAAATGTCTTGGAGTTCTGCATCATCGTTAATATCAGATTCTTGAGCATGTTTCTCAAGCGTCTGATACAACGTTAATGGTAATGACTTTTTAGACATGTGAGCAGTTTATAATCTTAAATTAGTAAGCGATAAGCATGTATCGGTCATATAATGAAATACTAAATAACTGTTCGACAAGAAACGCGTATAAATTGACAGCAACTGATTAATCAATTACTTGAGGATTAACTTAAGCTTTGATAAAAACCTAATTGAGTGCCCGATGAACGCTGCCGATCGTAGTTAATCATAAGAACGTCTGCAGTATCAAAAATACGCGCATTAAATCCATGGCAAACAACATCACTCAACAAGCTCACCAATGGCATATGACTAATCACTAATAAACAGTCAATGGTATTGTCTTGTAATAATTCCCCATCAATTAGGTCTTGAACTTGTTTGGCATCTCCATCCGGAGTCACCGCAGAAGTTTGAAGCGTATTCTTAATTGAAATAAATTGCTGAACAGCATCTAAAGTTTCAATCGTCCTGACATACGGGCTCACTAAAGTTAAATCAATTTGCTTTAATTGGGTATGCTTATTCAACTGTTTGGCTATCCACTTTGCCGCATGCTCGGATTGCGTGACACCAAATTTTGTAAGATGTCTCGATTGATCATCTTGCTTATAAGGCTCAGCCTCGCCATGACGCATTACAAATATAATCATGAAATAGTTATCTTTTTAATGAAGTTTTTTCGCAAATGGACGCTAACACTTTATCGACCCTGTCTACAATAGTGTTTTGGTATAAATTTAACGGCAATAGTCGAAATTCCTTTACAACTATTCCAATTACAGGTTTTATTAGGACAATAACGACAAGGAAAAGCATTGCTACTATCACGACTAGCAAATCGAGCATATTCGACAAACGAACTTGAAAATGGTTTTGAGTACGCCTTAATAGCGTGCCCTGATGTAAAAAAAGCGTCCGTTTCGATATCAGTTGATATGGGACACTTTAGTGACCCCGACGATTGCCAAGGCTTGTCACATTTAATGGAACACATGCTTTTTGCTGGCAGCCAAAACTATCCCGATGGTAACTTCTTAAATAAATTACTTAATACGCACGGTGGTTTTGTAAATGCGTGGACCTCTTCTGAGTCTTGTAATTTCCATTTTGATTGTCCATTAAATCAATTTTCACAAGCGTTAGATGTATTGATAGATATGCTTTCGCAGCCTAACTTAAGCATTGAGGGAATTTCCCAAGAAATTGATGCCATCGAGGCTGAATTTTCCATGAGGAAGCAGGACGATGTGAGACGTCTTTATGACGTACATAAGCAAACTTGCAATGCTAAACATCCGTTTAGTCGATTTACTGTTGGCAACAAAGAAATATTTACTCAATTTACAAAGACAGAATTACAACAGAAATTACGTAGCCATCATCAGCGCTATTTTGATGCTAAAAAAATGAAAGCGTGTTTTGTTCTTCCTGCAATAATAGCAAACGATGAACTGATCACCTTTATTGAATCAAGGCTTGCTACTTTTAAACAAAGCAATGTCACTAGTATTTCGAAAAATTATCCAGAGTTGTATTTACCAAGCCAAAAAGGCTGCTTGATTGAGGTTAAACCTTACAAGTTTGCACAAAATTTAATGCTCACTTTTTGCCTTCCTAATGTTTCTGAATATTATCGGAGCAAGCCTATCCTGCTTCTAACTCACTTGCTCGAAGATGCCTCACAAAATACCTTGCAGCACTATTTAAAACGAATGGGCTATATTCTTGATTTAACCGCTAGTGGTGGCATTGAAGGCAATACCTTTCAAGATATTAATATTAATTTACGGTTGACGGAGTATGGATTAGAAAACACCAAAGAAATCATGCAAGTTACTATGCAATGGTTTGATTTTTTGCGACAAACGGGCATTGAAGAATGGCGGTTTGAAGAAAAAGCACAGCAATTAGCCTTACAAGTAAAGCATGCAACTCTGCCTTCAGGTATCGACGAGGCTGTTATGCTCGCTTCTAAATTGCATAAAATGATTTTGCAACATGCACTAGAATCTGATGTTGCTATGGATAATTTTGATGAAGCCGTTTTTGAGCAATTCCTTAGCTATTTCACGGTGGCAAATTTGCGTGTTTTTTGTATAAACCCACAAGCATTTTGTGATCAAAAAACAACTCAATATGAGGTTCCATTTAGTGTGCGAAACTTACATATCGAGATTCAAAACAACAACTTATTGTCACTTAAACTCCCCCATAAAAACCCCTACATGAGCGATAACTTTGACTTAATAAAAGAAGAACTGCAACCAACCGAGATAAAAACCATTAAGAGTTCTGATTTTTTATTAAAATTTACACAAAACCATCAATTTCAGACACCAAAAGGTGATTGTTATCTTTCGTTAGAAAACCCGAACATGATAGGAAGTGCACGTAATGTTGCGATTAAAAAACTCTGGATTGGATGCTTGAACGAGGAACTCGGTGAAACATACAGTGGAGCTGAAATGGCAGGCATAAATTTTAGATTATATGGCCATCAAGGCGGGATGACATTGCATACTAGTGGCTTTTCTGGCAGACAACTTTTGTTGTGTGAAGAAATCCTTAGTTTCATACAACACCTCAGTATAAAAGTGGCAACATTTTCTGCTGTAAAAGAAAAACTCATTTCTAGTTTAAAAAATACATTACTAAACAAGCCCATCAACCAGTTATTTGCTGACGTTAATATTTTGCTGCAAGAAAATACATTTAGCCAAGAATCCATATTAGCAGAAGTCGAAAAAATGCAGCTACCTGAGTTACACTTACAAGGCATTGCTTACTTTGAAAAGATACACATTGAGGGTTTAGCTGTTGGTAACTGGACTCTGGCACAAATTAACTCTTTTCATATCAGAGTAGTTGAATGCTTTAAGGGAATGGATAAAGTATTAAAATCAAGCAGAAACATTGCTCAAATAACAGATCAAAAACTGTGCATACAACATAGTCAGTCACATCAAGAACATGCGATTGTTTTATATTTTCAATCCCCTTCCAATAGTAATGCAAATAAAGGATTATATATCGCTATTGAGAAACTCCTTTCGCCTATCTTTTTCGATGAATTAAGAAATAAACGAAACTTGGGTTACTTGGTTGGTTGTGGTTATTTTCCAGTTAATAGACGTCCGGGCTTGGCCGTCTACATTCAATCACCTTCGCACCCTAGTAATGATTTATATGCAGCAATGACTGAAGTCATTGGCGAATTTGTTGAGAATATCGCTGAATTTGAGCCTATTTTCGATGACTTTAAAGAATCTTTAAAAAAACAATTTAGAACATTTGATGCAAATACAAACCAACTAGCTCAGCGCCTTTGGATGGATTTTGATGAGTTAAGTAATTCAACGGAAAACAATCAAATGGATGAAGCTATTAATGCATTAACGTTTGCCTTGTTTAGGAAGGGTTGTGAGCGATTGACCGCAGTAAATTGCAGTGCCACAGCAGTATTTATCACTGAACCCAAAACTGAGGCTAATAACCGCTTTGTAGGCTTTGAATTCATTGATGATCCCACCGTCTTTAAGCATGTTGTAACATACCAGTAAATCTGTTTAAAAAACGAGCTCAAATAATTGATGAGCTATTGCTAAAACCTTACAAATAGGTTATTTTTCAAACAAACAATGATACATCTGTATAAATTTTAAGCAAACAGTCCCTAAGAGTCAATAATACCTTGAGAGAACGAGGTTTTTTGGGCATTCTTAGGTAGCTTAAAGCAAAAAATAATAATAATAATAATAAAAATCAGGCGGTAAAATCTGTGACTCGTGCCTTTTCCCCGAAATGGCTTATATTAATCATGCTGACAGGTATGTACTTTTTGCATCCCGCGGCTGCACGAGTTTCGACCAGTCTTAACTTTGAGCACCTCTCCGCTCAAAACGGTTTCTCTCAAAGCCAAGTTATTCAAACTATTGAAGATAAGTACGGATTCATTTGGATTGTCAGTAGTGACGGTTTAAGCAAGTATGACGGTTTTCAAAATAGATTATTTAGCGCAGACAGTTCAGTACCGGGTTCAATTCCAAGCAATTCAGTAAGCGGCATTGTTATAGACGCTCAGCACAATTTATGGATAGCAACAGACCAAGGTTTAGGCAAGTATGATTACGAGACGGATAGTTTTTCAACGATAAATAGTCAAAATAGCATCATCAAAGCAAATGAGATAAGCTCAATTGCGAGTGCATCAGGGAAAGAAATATATTTTACGGTGCAAAATTCTTTGTACCGTTTGAATTCTGAAAGCCAAAAAGTCACACAGGTCATTAGCCAGTCGCCCTTCCCCCCAAATATTACTTACATTAAAGATGAAAATTCAAGAATATGGATGAGCTCAGCTTATTCTGGTATTTTCATTTTCGATAAAATATCGGGCCAACTATTTGATTTAACTATACAAAACCCATGGAATTTCACACTCCCAAAGGTAAAGATAAACAAAATTGAAGTTGTCGGAAACAAGTACTGGATTGCAACAAATAAAGGGTTGATAACTCTCGATTCAAGCACAAACAAACAGCAAAACCTATCACAAGAGATTAATCCAGACTTACCTTCAAATGTCATAAATGATCTAAATTTTGACGGTAAAAATCTTTGGGTTGGTACTAATAGAGGTTTAGCTATTACCGACAAAGACTCGAATATTGAAATGGTCATAAACCACAACAACGCATTCTCAAGTGGCTTGCAAGACAGCAATATAACTAACATCTTCATTTCAAGAATGGGAACGGCCTGGATAGGCACCGCGAGCGCAGGGCTGCATAACTTTCATCCAGCGTCCAGCCCATTAAAACTGTTTAAACCGGTTGATGGCGATAATAAAAGCTTATCAGGCCGCCAAGTTATCGGCTTTGCAAAAGATAACGAGCAAAGCATTTGGGTGGCTACTCGCCTAGATGGATTGAATAAATTCAACCAAAAACAAGGTTATTACACACAGTTTCCACTGAATATTTCAGCAATGGTAAACGACATCAAAATCGATGCAAGTAACAAAATCTGGCTAGCAACCAGTGAAGGCATATACAGTTATAGAATTAATGGCGAAAGTATCGAGTTTGAAAATCAAATTCATGCGACTAAGTCCTTTGAGGCAGTTGAAATATTTAATGACCGACTTTGGCTTTGGCATCCAGAGAAAGGTTTGTCGACTGTTAACCTAAAAACTTATGAAGAGACCTTTGTCAGTCTACCCAGTGACATTTCTATAGCAAAGCCAGTATTCACTGACGATAGAAGCAAAATCTGGTTACAAACAAACGTAGGCGTGTTAATTAGCGACAACGGCAGTAGCCAGTTTAGCCGCCCTTCCGGCCTAGAAGAATTTGGTAAGTTAAATATTATTCACGTTTACAGTCACCAAGACGCCTATTGGGTTGTTACTGAGAATCAGGGGATTTTTAAACTCGACAAAGTAAGCTTGACCTTACTGAAGCAACTTAAAGGTTCTAATGATAATGCTACGTCTGATATTCGCTCGGCAATTGGAGTCGAAAATAGTATTTGGTATGGCAGTAGACAAGGTATCTATACCCTAGACCTCAACTCTTCCACTATTATTAAAAGACGTTCAAAAAGTGCATTAAATTTTAATGAATTAGGACGCGGGGCGATTATTGCGACGACAGATGGCAACTTACTGATTGGCGGTTCAATTGGTATCCATTATCTTAAGACCAAACAGCAAAATATCAACAAGTACGACACACCTGTTAAACCCCAATTTATAAGTTTCTCGGCTCCGAATAAAAGTATCACGGAGGGTAGCAACTCACTATTGCCTGCGTTTATGATGCACCGATTTGATATGGCTCATTCTGAAAGCCGTATTAATATTGAATTTGGGGTTATTAACAGTATTAACTCAAATGCAACTGAATACCGCTACATTCTTGATGGCTTAGACAAAGACTGGACCTATACCACTAACAACCGCCTAGCTTCGTATAGCTATCTGTCTTTTGGTGACTATATGTTCAGAGTGCAAGCACGCATCAACGGCGGTGAATGGTCGCAGCAAAATGAACTCGCTATTGCAGTAGAAAAACCTTTTTGGCTAAATACACGTGCGCTAATATTTTACGCTTTCTTCATTATATTTTTGGTGGTTTATCAGATTAACAAAATGAAGTCCCGTAAAAATCGTGACCAAACTTTAACAGAAGACGTTGAGCGCTTAACACTTACCCTGTCTTCAAGTGGTGATGAATTATGGGATTGGGATATTTCTAGCGGGCAAATTTACCGAGCGAATACCTGGAACACGATTGATTTCCCACAAGACAGCATGCGCAGTCATACTACTTATGAAAACAATGTTCACGAAAATGACGTTGAACGGTTAAAACAATCTCTTGATGATCATTTAGACGGAAAAACGCAGTTCTTCGAACTTGCATACCGCGTAAAAACATTTGCTGGCGATTGGGTTTGGGTATTAGACCGCGGCAAAGTTGTGAAGCGCGGTCCTCACCATAAAGCACAACGTATGACCGGTACGTTAAAAAATATTAATCATTTGAAGCAAGCGGAAGAACAACTTAATTTATTTAAAAGCAGTTTTGAAAACATTACCGAAGGTGTTTTCATTGCTGATCAAGAGTTTAAGTTTATGTCGGTCAATAGTGCATACTGTAACTTTACTGGCGACACCGTTGAGAAAGCGCTAGTGAGTAAGTTAACGTTTAGCCAATACCCTGAAGCTTTCACTGAAGAAGTCAAAAAAACGCTTAAACACAAAGGCAATTGGTCGGGCGAAGTCGATGCGGTTCGCACAAATGGCGAAAAGTATCAGTTGGAAATGACAATTGATGCTATACGTAATGAAGACAACCATATTAGTCACTATGTGGGTGTTTTCTCTGATATTAGTTCACGTAAAAAAACTGAAAAAGAATTATTGAAGCTAGCCAACACAGATCCATTAACCAATTTACCCAATCGTTCATTTTTCCAAGCCAGTCATGAAAATTTAGTACGCCGCGAAACACCGCATGCTCTTATTTGTCTAGATATGGATAATTTCAAACGAATTAATGACTCTCTTGGGCATCAAACCGGCGACTTACTAATCAAACAAATTGCTCGTCGTTTACAAAAGATTACAACGTCCAGCTCGACTACTTACCGCTTAGGTGGTGATGAATTTAGTATGTTAGTTGAAGCCACTGCAACTGTTCATCGTATTTCACATATTGCACAGGACATTCTAGATACACTTTCACGTCCATTTTATATCGCCAAACAAGAGTTTGTGCTGGGCGTCAGTATCGGTATTGCAACCTACCCTGAAGATGGAACCAATCATCAAGAACTGCTGAAAAATGCCGACACCGCTATGTATTTTGCTAAGAACAACGGCGGTAGTAATTATCAGTTCTTCAGTGGTGAAATGAATAAAAACGCAGTTCGCCAACTGCAAATCGAAAACTTAATTCGATTTGGTATAAAGGAAGACTTGTTCAGCGTTTTTTATCAGCCAAAAGTCGATATTGCTTCGGGACGTATGGTCAGTATGGAAGCCCTAGTCCGCTTCGAACACCCTCAAAAAGGAATAGTTAGCCCAGGACAATTTATTCCATTAGCTGAACAAACGGGCCAAATCCTAGAAATTGGTGAGCAAGTGCTACGAAAAGCTTGTATCGATACCAAACGTTGGGTTGATGCAGGGTTATTTACCGGCAGAGTTGCAGTTAATATTTCAGCTAAACAATTTGAACTACCAGACCTTGACGATCGAATTGAACGCATATTGAAGCAAGTAGGCTTGAGTCCATTGCACTTGGAATGTGAGATCACGGAGGGCACGTTGATGGAGAATCCAGAACAAGCTCTTAAAATGATGCAGCGTTTGCGTGAGCGTGGTATTCACTTGGCTTTAGATGACTTTGGCACTGGTTATTCTTCACTAGCTTACTTAAAGAAGTTTCCTCTTCACACGTTGAAAATAGACAAAGCGTTTATCGATGATATTGCGACTAGCTCAGTCGACAAGCACATGACCGAATCTATCATCAATATTGCTCATAACCTTGGCTTGAAAGTTGTCGCAGAAGGCGTCGAGCACGAGAATCAGCTAGAAATATTGAAGCGCTACGATTGTGAGATGCTGCAAGGTTACTTGTTCAGCAAGCCTGTTAGTGCTGCAAAGTTTGAGCAGTTGTTAATTGAGGGCAGAAATATGAAGCATTTGTTAGAATCAAGAAAACCAAGCCCAATACGCCCAGCAGTTAGAATTGCCAAGCGTTAGTACACCTTTATAAATTCAAATTAAGTGCGCAAGTAACAACTGTCAAAGCCAGTTGTTTTGCGAAGCTGTACGGTTTTAGAAATAACAAACATGGGCAATAACATAGGGCCCATTATCATCCCGCCTATTAACCAGCGTTTTTTACCCATTGCATTTTTAACAGCTTCAACATAATAGTAAACACTACTAGCGAGGAAGCTTACCACTATCATTAAACCCATCACCATGGTGTTGCTTCCTTAAAATAATAAATGCCTGTAACAACCAATCTTGACTATCTGTATGTTAACCAATGGCAGTTTTTAAGTACTGCTATAGCCTCATAAGAGCATATCAAAGTGCTGGATAAATAGGCGAAATATTCGCTATATGGTGTGTAAAAACCGAGCAAAAGCTCGGATTTTACATTTTAACAACAAAGACTTAATAAAAAGTCGTGCTTTCTTCACGCATTGTTAACAATAACTGAGCAGGCCGGTACTTGTCGGAGTAAGTTGCAGCGTAATGTTCTAAACGACTCACTACATGCGCTAGACCTAATGTGTCCATGTAACGAAAAGGCCCACCTAAGAAAGGTGGAAAACCAATACCAAAAATAGCACCTATATCGCCATCCCGGGGATTTCTGATAACCTCTTCTTGAAGGCAAAGTGCAGCTTCATTTAGCATCATCAAAACACAACGTTCTACAACGGTATCGTCTGAGAATTTTTTCTCTGGCTTGACACCTAGTAACTCATATATCGAATCATCAATGTCTTTACCTGGCTTTTTCGCTTTATAATCGTAAAAACCAGACTTATTTTTCTTACCCTTGCGATCATTTTCTAACAACTTATCAAAAGCTTCGGGGGCGTTAAAACGCTCACCAAACTGCCCCTTCAAAATTGGGATAATCTTGGTACCTACGTCAATACCGACTTCGTCGAGTAATTTAAATGCACCAACAGGGAAGCCAAACTTAGTCAACGCGCGGTCAATCGCATCAAGTGGTTGGCCTTCTAAGGCCATAAAACCAGCTTCACTCATGTAAGGAGCTAGAATACGATTAACATAGAAGCCTGCACCGTCTTTAACAACGATAGGTGTTTTACCTTGACGTTTAGCAAATTCAACGGTAGTCGAAATGGTTTGGTCCGATGTAAGTGCATGAGGAATAACTTCCACCAATGGCATTTTATCTACTGGTGAAAAATAGTGTAAGCCCACTATATTTTCTGGGCGTTTAGCTTCGGCGGCAATTTCAGCAATTGGAATAGATGATGTATTCGACGCAAAAACAGTATTTTCATTACAGTGCTTTTCAATATCAGCAACCATCTTTTGCTTCAATTTAACATCTTCAAACACGGCTTCAATCACCATGTCGTTGTGTTTGTAACCACTGTAATCCAAACAACCACTCAACAGAGAAAGTTCTTTTTGCATCTCTGTTTTTAACATGAAACGTTTTTTTACTTTCTTATTCAAAATGTCATAACTATAACGCATAGCACCTGCTATGCCGTCGGCACTTATATCTTTAATACGTGCTGGCACTTTAGCCTTTGTGGCGGTAACAAAGGCTATACCACCGCCCATCAAACCACCACCTAGCACGCCAATTTTTTTCACCTTAACAGGTGCAACACCTGCAACACCTGACTCTTTTTTCATGTCGGTCGTGGCAAAGAAAATTTCACGTAATCGCTTTGATTCTGGGGTCATAACTAACTGACCAAACAAACGCGCTTCGGCTGCGAAGCCTTTTCGTGAATCAACTGTGCCCGCTTCTATACAATCAATTATGTACATCGGCGCAGGATAATTTCCTAAGGTTTTTGCTAAGGTTTGTTCACGCGCTTTTTTAAACAATATATTACGTCCGAACGAGTTGTTCTCAAGGACTTTCGCGGTCATATCTTTTTTCAAAACACGCTTGATTATTTTCTTGTTTGCCATTTCTATCGCAATATCAAGCAACACTGACTGCGGCACTATGTCGTCAACGATGCCATATTTTTTGGCTTGTTTTGCACGCACGGGAGCTCCAGTCAACATCATCTTCATCGCTTGTTGAATACCAATAAGCGCGGGTAACCTTTGAGTTCCGCCACTACCAGGTAACAAACCAAGCTGCACTTCAGGTAAACCTAATTGTGTTTTAGGACTGTCCGAACAAACTCGATAATGACAAGCTAGCGCAAGTTCCAATCCACCACCTAAAGCTGGACCATGAATAGCAGCAACAAACGTTTTTTGCATTCCTTGGATACGATCAAATAATTTCTGACCTGCGGTCGATAACTCCTCAGCTTCATCCGCATCACTGCAAGCCGCAAGCATAGTTACGTCAGCGCCCGCCACAAATGAATCTTTTTTACCACTTGCGACAACAACGCCGCGTATCGCATCGTCATTCTCAATATCATCTAAGATTGCGTTAACTTCGTCACCGAAGTCCGCCTTCAGCGTATTCATGCTGTCACCAGGTACGTCCATTGTTAATATGGCAATACCGTCTGCTTTTTTGGTTAAGGTAAATGCACCCATTATTCTGTCTCCACTATCATTGCTGCACCTAAACCACCGGCTGCACAAGCTGTTAATAAACCGGTACCACCACCACGACGGTTAAGCTCGTTTAACATTTGTGTAATCATTCTTGTGCCGGTCGCGGCAAAGGGGTGTCCGTAAGCTAACGAGCTCCCCATTACATTAAATTTGTCCATATCAATTTCGCCAATAGCTTTGTCTCTACCCAATTTCTCTTGAGCAAACTTATCACTCCCAAACATTTTTATGTTTGACAATGTTTGCGCTGCAAAGGCTTCATGCATTTCTATTAAAGTTAAGTCGTGCAGGGTCATGCCTGCGCGGTCCAATGCTATTGGTGACGCATATGATGGTCCCATGAGCATATCATCCCATACATCAACAGCGGCAAACGCATAGCTCTTCAAATAACCAATAGGTTTATACCCAAGTGCTTTTGCTTTGCTTTCAGTCATCATAATAATTGCAGAAGCACCATCAGTAAGGGGCGTTGCATTAGCAGCCGTTACCGTTCCATGTTTTTTATCAAATACGGGGCGAAGTTTTGCATAGCTCTCTAATTTTGAATCGAAACGGACGTTATTATCTCGTGAAAATCCTTTTTTATAAGGTTCAGGATACGCGGTCATCACTTCACCATCTAAATTACCCGCTTCCCAATTTTTGGCTGCTAGGCTATGCGAACGATGTGCTAGTTCATCTTGAGCGACTCTACTGATGCCATGTTTTTTAGCCATTTGCTCTGCCGTCTGTCCCATCGACAAACCTGTTGAATATTCAGCAACGGCTGGCGGCACTGGTAATAAATCTTTTAGACCTAGCTTTCTCAGTACCGAAATCTTTTGACCTAGCGTTTTTGTTTTTTGTAAGTCAGTCAGAGCGCGTGCTAGTTTTTTCGAAACACCAATTGGAGAGACTGATGTTGAGTCAGCACCACCAGCAATACCCACATCGATATTACCAATAATCATAGATTCAGCAATATTCACGGTAGACTGGAAACTAGTAGCGCAAGCCCGGGATACGCTGTATGCATCCGTTCTTACATCCATACCTGTTCCAAGAACGATTTCACGCGCAATGTTCGGTGCTTCTGGCATTTGCACCACTTGACCAAAGACCAATTGTTGAATAATCGCAGGATCAAGATTGTGCTTTAGCATCAACTCATTGACTACCATTTTACCTAAATCAACGGCGGGAATACCGTGAAAGTCGGTTGCCATCTTAGCAAATGGCGTGCGCAGTCCTGCAACAATGGCAATTCGATCGCCTTGCTGGGTTTTTAAAACTTGTTTCTGTGACATAGATTATCCTGTGGCTATAAATGAGTTATTGCAAACAAAAGCATGGCAACGACTTCTGGTCTGACCTCTTTGTGGCATTGTGCCAAAATAAACACTAAAGTACAAATTTTACACGTGTAAACAGCAAACCCTTGCGTTATGAAAATCGAGACGGAACGAAGTATTTGTTAAGCTAAATAATAAAATACAGAACCAATCATAAATTTTCGAGTCGTAAAGTTGAAATCTGCAGATAGATCCACATATAAGACTATCAGAGTTTTATGAATAAGCTCGACGTTTACGACGACCAAACATAAAAAATATAGTACAAAATAACGTAAGCAGCGTAACAAAGGCTAAAAATAACCATGGCAGTAGAAGAGTTTAAGCAATTACAAGCGCATTTAAACACACAAGTTATCGGGCAACCCTCTCTCACTTTGAGTATCCTTATTGCATTGCTTGCAGATGGGCACTTACTCGTTGAGGGTCCTCCTGGACTGGCAAAAACTAGAGCGGTAAATTCATTGTCGGATGGCATAGAAGCTGACTTCCATAGGGTACAATTTACACCCGACTTATTGCCTGCTGATTTAACCGGCACAGACATATATCGCCCTGAAACAGGTGAATTTATATTTCAAAAAGGCCCACTGTTTCACAACTTAGTGCTAGCTGATGAAATAAACCGGGCTCCAGCAAAGGTTCAGTCGGCATTACTTGAAGCGATGGCAGAGCGTCAAATTACGGTAGGAAATACAACCTACAAGTTATCAGAACTCTTTTTGGTTATGGCAACCCAAAACCCATTAGAACAAGAAGGAACGTATCCCCTTCCCGAAGCGCAGCTCGACCGTTTCTTGATGCATGTTGAAATTGACTATCCTGGTGCTGAGACTGAACTAGAAATTTTACGTCTTACTCGAAGTGAAGCCATGAAAACGGCAAAACCTATCGTTAAAAAGCTAACTCAAGATGATATAACGAAGGCAAGAGCTGAAATAATGAACATCCATCTTGCGCCGGCTTTAGAAGCCTACATAGTGCAATTGATTATGGCAACTAGGCGACCTGAAAACTATGACACAGAACTTGCGAAATGGATTGAATTTGGTGGTAGCCCTCGTGCCACTATCGCGTTAGAGCGCTGCGCGCGTTCGCATGCTTGGCTTAACGGCCGAGATTTCGTCGGCCCAGATGACGTACAAGCGGTATTGCATAACGTACTGCGCCATCGAATTATACTCAGCTATCAAGCACAAGCAGAAGGAATTAATGCGAATGCTGTGCTCGATAAAATTGTTAAACTTGTTCCTGTTGGATGATTCAGCTTGAGCATAATACCCTTAAATTGAGAATGATTGATGTCGCTGATGTTTAACAATGCCTCGAATAATAGTGTTGTAGTGACGCCCGACAATATCCAGCTTTGGTTAGCTAAATATAAAACTAATGGCGTGGATATCGGTTTGCCTGAACTATTGTACTACCGCTCTCTATCTCATTTACTTAATTTACGTCCGAGCAGAGATATAGCGGGTGCGCTGTCTGGTGGCGATCGTTCTAAGATCAAAGGTCGAGGTATGGAATTTGACGAAGCGAGACATTATCAGCCTGGTGATGACATACGCAGTATCGATTGGCGAGTGACTGCGCGCACAGGTAAAACCCACACTAAAGTATTTCGTGAGGAACGTGAAAGGCCAGTATTCGTCTTTACAGACTTTACCCAATCTATGTATTTTGGTACCACTTATTTGTGTAAATCGGTACAAGCAGCTCATCTTGCTTCATTAATCACTTGGAATGCGATCCAACGCGGTGACAAAGTTGGCGGTTTGATATTCAATAACAATCAAGATATTGAATTAAAACCAAAAGCCCAAGCTAAAAACGCATTAGCATTGATGCAGGCTTTAGTTAACATTCATGAACCTCGATTTGAAGCCATACAAATAGACACTCAAGGTATATTTTTGCAAGCAGTTCAACGCTTACAACATTTAGCCAAGCCCGGTGCATTGGTTTACTTAATAAGTGATTTTAACGGATTAAGCGATGCCTCAATGGCCGTTATTAGTAATATCGCTCGCCATTGCGAAGTTAAAGCGATTTTAGTTAATGACCCAATGGAAATTTCACTACCCAATTCCGCGGTTCAACAAACACTCACAATTACTAACGGCATTGAGCGCCAACAAGTGAATTTAGGTGAGGCGGCGAGTAATCAAAAGTATCAGTCACAACAAGCATCTCACTTTGAGAGCATTAAACAATCATTTGCTCGATATGCAATTGCATTAAGAACGGTGTCATCTGCCTACCCTATTGAACAACAACTAAATCAACGAGATATGGGAGAACTGCTATGAATTCTATTAGTCAGTTTCTTACTGATTCGTTGACTAATTTTTTTAGCCATTGGTGCATAGATACAATGGCAAACACTGGCGGTCCTGCAAATGCATCATTGGACGCTGCCTTAGAAAACCTTGCTGACATTAGTGTTGGGCATACTCCTTCAATTTGGCCGCTTGCTTGGGGATGGTGGGTTTTAATCTTGCTGTTACTATCAGCAATCGTCGGTATCTTTTGGATTGTTAGTCGATATATTAGTAAACATAAATTTAAACGCCGTGCCCTCAAAGCGATTGAAAAAATTTCAGGTAATGAACCGCAAGCATTGTCAACGTTACATGCTATTTTACGCAGTGCAATTATTCATTATTTTCCATTTGACAATTTGACTAGCTTACAAGGTCCAGTATGGCAAGAGCTATTGCAGGTAAAGGCTAAGGCGCATAAAAAAGTTGATCAACAATGCCTCACACACCTTACTCAGCTTGAAGCCAGTTTGTACACGAGAGCACCGAGTGTGACAGTGGATGACGCTAAAAATGCCGTTTACTTATGGATAACATATTGTTTACCGCCCTCAGGCTCGGCACTACCAAACGCTGAAATTGTCGCGCTCTCCAACAAAGGAGATCAGCATGTTTGAGTTCGCATGGATTTGGGTGCTCGCTATACTGCCGCTTCCGCTGCTTATTTATTTTATGCTACCGCGCAAGGCAACGAGTGAGAGCGCAGCGTTACTTGTGCCAAATTACCTAAAAGTACAAAGCCATGCGGATCAGAGTACCAAAAAATCAACGCTTCGATTAGTTCTAGCTACGTTGATATGGTGTTGTTTGGTGATCGCAGCCGCAAAACCTCAGTGGTTAGGAGAACCTGTATCTATACCAAATGAAGGACGTGATCTAATGATTGCAGTAGATCTTTCAGGGTCAATGAAACAAGATGATATGCGCATAAACGGACGTGCAGTTAACCGCCTAGTAATGACTAAATTTGTGCTTAGGGATTTTATTAAGCGCCGCATAGGTGACCGCTTAGGCTTGATATTATTTGCTGATACCGCTTATCTGCAAGCACCGCTAACGTTTGACCGAGATACCGTAAAAACCCTGCTGGATGAATCAGTCTTAGGTTTGGTAGGTGAACGCACCGCTATCGGCGATGCTATTGGTCTTGCCGTTAAACGTTTTGACAACAAAGAAGAGTCTAATCGGGTTCTGATACTGTTGACTGATGGCAGAAACACAGCTGGCAATATTACGCCTGAGCAAGCCAATGAATTAGCTATTGATAAGGGCGTTACCATTTACACCATTGGTTTAGGTGCTGAAGAACAAGAGGTTGCCAGTGTTTTTGGTAGTCGCACCATCAATCCATCTCAAGACCTCGACGAGCGCCTTTTAATTGAAGTTGCTAAGTCAACTGGTGGACAATACTTCCGCGCTCGTGATACCCAAGAATTAGAAGCAATCTATGCAACGCTCGACCGCCTAGAGCCAATTGAAGGTGAAGGACAAAAACTTCGACCGCTGACCGCATTGTTCTATTTACCTCTAGGTATCGCTGTCATTATAAGTGCACTGTATGCGTTATTTTATCTTCTTAAGCAGGCTTTTTTCAATTTGCAAAAACGCCGTTCTATAGTCACTGAAAGTAATATAAATAGCGCATCTGGAGAGCAGAAATGATTGATTGGCAAGCATTTCATTTTATTCGTCCAGAGTGGCTGATAGCAATCATACCGCTGTTTATTATTGCGCTGTTGTTAACTAAAATTGCGAGTAAGCAAAGTGGCTGGCAAGGTATTGTCTCGAGTCACCTGTATCAGCATTTAGTTGTCGCTAAAGATAAAAAGTCGTACAAACCACCCTTCTATTTAGTTGCTTTGGTGTGGATGTTAGGCTGTATTGCAATGGCTGGCCCAACTTGGCAAAAACTACCTCAACCAGTTTACCAAGTGTCGACAGGCAAAGTAGTGATTTTGGATATGTCGATGTCAATGCGTGCCACTGATATACTTCCTGACAGACTCACTCGAGCAAAATTTAAAGCTATTGACTTACTTAATAGCATCCAAGATGGAGAGGTAGGCTTAGTCGTTTATGCTGGAGACGCATTTACAATTAGCCCGCTAACTTCTGACGTCACCAATATTACTACTCTTATCCCTAGCTTGCGGCCCGAAATAATGCCGATACCTGGCAGTGATCCGTTGTATGCGATGGAACAGGCCGAAAAATTACTGGCATCAGCAGGGTATAATAAAGGTGAAGTTTATTGGATAAGTGATGGTATTGAATTTGAAGATATTGAGGAGCTGCAAGGCCATATTGCAAAATCACCATATCGCTACTCAATACTAGGAGTCGGCACCCAAAACGGTGCTCCTATTAAGATGGTTGATGGTAGTTTCATGAAAGATGTTAGAGGCAACATTGTGCTTCCTACCCTCAACAGTCGCTACTTTATGCAAGTACTCGGTAATACAAATGGACGCTACACTCCTATTCAAAGCAACGACAGTGACATTCAGAATATGCAATTTACGCCATTAGTCTTAGAACAAGATCAAGTGAGTAATGACATTATTGCTCAGGGCGATCAATGGCAAGACATGGGCGGCGTTTTAGTACTCATTATTCTTCCATTTGCAGCCTATGCTTTTAGACGTGGTATTTTGCTCGTATTACTAAGTACAATATTAATTTTGCCAACAGAGCCTTCTTATGCAAACGACGAAGCTGGTATAAAAGAAAACGCTGAGGCCGTTGAATGGGTGGATAAGATCTTTAAGAATGCAGATCAGCAAGGCCTCGAAGCGTTTAACAAAGAAGAGTTTGATAAAGCCAGCAACATATTTAGCGATCAAATGTGGAAAGGCGCTGCGTATTATAAAAATAAGGATTACGAAGCGGCATTGAGTGCATTCACTGCAGTACCTGGTGCAGAATCAGCATATAATCAAGGTAATGCACTAGCGCGTTTAGGGCAGTTAGAGCAAGCAATAGAAAAATATGATGAAGTTTTAGAAGAGCGCCCTAGTCATACAAATGCCGTAGCAAATAAAAAATTGGTTGAAGATTTATTAAAGCAACAAGAACAACAGAACCAAGATGATCAGCAACAAGATGGTCAAGATCAACAATCAGATGAGCCCGAAAAAAACGATCAACAATCAGGCGAACAAAGTGAGAGTGATCAACAATCCGGCGACCCACAGCAAGGCGATCAATCTGAGCAGCAAAAAGCCTCAGAACCAGAGTCTGAACAAAACCCAAATGAATCTGAGGAGAGTGAAGGTAAAGACTCAGATCAAGAATCAGATCAAGAGCCCGAGCAACAAGATGCCAAAGCTGAATCTGAGTCTGAAGAGGCGAAGGGTAAAGAAGGTGAGAATACCGACAATGCTGAGCAAAAAAGTAATCTACAACAGCAAAAACCGATTGAGGATATGACCCCCCAAGAGAAGGAACAAATGCAACGTATGCAAATGTTACTGAACAAGATACCCGATGATCCCGCTTTTCTGTTACAACGAAAAATGCTTTTAGAATCACAAAATAGGCGAAGTGAGAGATTCTCAAAGCCGAATAAGAAGGATTGGTAGTAATGAAACACAACCCCGTTTGGCATTTTTTATCGGTCGCCATTTTATGCTCTTTTGCGCTGTTAGCATCCACTACCGCAATCGCAAAAATCACTGATTTGCGTGTATCGGTCGATAAAAATCCGATTATGATTGATGAAGCCGTCCAGTTAATTATCAGCGCTGAAGGCGAAATCACGTCTCGACAAATCGATTTATCAGCCTTAGAAAGCGACTTCCGTATGTCGAACACTGCTATCAGTCAGTCGACGCGGTCGATTAACTTCAATACAACGAAAACAACCACTTGGGTAACTCAATTATTTCCTAAAGCGATAGGCACAGTCACTATCCCCGCGTTTGAAATGGACGGCCAAAAAAGTACCGCGTTCGATATTATAGTGACGCCTGTTGGCGATGGACAAGGCGCGGCCGCTCGGGATTTTTATGTCACTGCAAACGTTGATATGGCAACGGTTTATTTACAACAGCAAATAAAATACACAACCAAACTAATGATGGCGAAAGATATTCAACGAGGATCTTTGCAAGCGCCTGAACTAGAAAACGCCATTATCAAACAAGTGGGTGAAGACAAGGAGTACGAGGACTTTCAAAATGGCGTTCGCTATAGAGTCATCGAACGTACTTATGCGATTATTCCGCAGATAAGTGGTTTATTTTCTATTTCCGGTACCGTATTTAATGGCGAGGCTGTTACCGACTCTCGCCAATCGTTTGGCTTTATTGGTCGCACAAAACCAATTAATCGTGTCTCGCCCACTATAGATCTAACCGTACTGCCTATTCCGGATAACTACCAAGACCATTGGTTACCCAGCGAATTTGTGCAACTCAACGAAGAATGGCAACAAGATCCAAAAAGTATTGTATTGGGTCAACCTATTACTCGCACCATTACATTAACCGCGGCTGGATTAGTAGAAGAGCAACTGCCGGAAATTGCAGGTATATACCCACCTGACTTCAAAACCTACCCCGACCAAGCAAGCACAGCAACGATAGACAAAGGTGAGGTGCTGTTTGCACAAAAGATCCAAAGCGAAGCTATTATTCCAAATCGAGTCGGCACATTTGTGCTTGGCGAAGTGGTTGTTCCGTGGTTTAACGTGGTTACAAAAAAGACCGAATACGCAAAACTTCCTGCACGCTCTATCGAAGTTTTACCACCTAGCAAGGACACGGTTTCAAATATTGAAGCCATTTCAGCGCTAAATCAGAAGCCACAAACAGCAATTGAGCAGTCTGTTACTGCAACTCAATTAGAGACTAACAACGCACCAGATGAATTTCATCTCGATTGGCTACACGTTAGTTTATTCGGACTTTGGATTGTCAGTCTGGGCATATTCGGTTTCATGATTATCAGCAACAAACGCAACGATGGTTTACAGCAAATCAATGTCACCGATAGTATGGAAAACGAAGCTGAATTGTGGAAAAGATTGCAAAAATCGATTGCTTTGAATAATGTAAAAGAGACAAATCAGACACTCGCAAAATGGCTAGAGCAATTGACCGGACAGCCGATTCAGTCTATTAACCAATGTTTTATAGCAATGAATGCAACTGAATGCGTCGCACAATATAATAGTATGATGCAAAGTACTTATGGCTCTACTCAGGCGACATGGCAACATACAGCGTTTATTTCTGCTTTGGCATCGCTCAGACACGTTGTTACTCAGCGGCAACAAGAATCACAACATCAATTTAGCTTGTACCCAAAAACATAAAAGGTCTCAAGCCAAATACCAGAGCCACCATTAGCATATAAATAAGGTGGTCTTCAATTAATGATACTATATGTTAACGATAAAAATAAAAACGAGAGAGACACGATGAAACGACTAGCTCAAATAAGTACCCCAGCGAAACTCTTCGCTATATCTAGCATAGTCATTGCGATGGCAGCTTGCAGCCCGGCATCTAATAAAGACAGTGCGCAACCACAATCAGCACAAACCGAAACAACTAAAGCCCCAGCAACCGAATCGGAAAGACTCGCTGCATTTTTTGCGCAAAGCCGAGAAACTGATCTCAAACGTTCACCGATGTCGCAAAGTTATTTGGGAATAAAGTGGGATTACGATAAATGGGGTGATTTTTCAGAGGCCAAAGCAGATGAAACACGTGCTCTCATGGAAAGTCGCTTAAAACAAGCGGGTGAATTTGATGTCAACACACTAGATGATTCAGAAAAGCTAAGTTTAACGATTTATAAGGTTGATTTAGAACGTAAACTTGCTAACGACGAGTTTAGACATCATACCTATATCATGGATCAATTCAGCTCTTGGCATACAGCCGTGCCGAGTTTCTTAATTAATATTCATCGTATAGAGAATGCTGAAGATGCGAGTGCTTATATCAGCAGGCTCAACAAAGTGGATGCTTTGTTTGCACAAGTTATTGAGCAATTAAGAATACGTGAAAAACTTGGTGTTATGCCACCAGCGTGGTCGTATGATCAAATGATGCAAGCAGCGGCTAATGTGGTGAAAGGCAATCCTTTCTCGGAAAGTCCTGAAGATTCAACAATATTAGCCGATTTCAAACAAAAACTAGATGCATCCGGACTCAGTAATGCTGAAAAGTCAGGCTTAATTGCAGATGCTAAAACGGCATTGCTAACTTCTGTCAAACCGGCTTACGAAAAATTAATACAAGAGTTAGGCAAACAACGCTTATTAACGCCCGAAGGCGACGGCGTATGGCGATTACCAAATGGCAGTGAATGGTATCAAAACAGATTAAATTGGTTCACTACAACTAAATTGAATGCAAAAGAAGTGCATCAAATTGGTTTGGACAATGTCGAACGTATTCATAATCAGATGCGCGATATTATGCAGCAAGTCAAATTCGAAGGCAGTTTGCAAGAATTTTTCTTATTCATGCGTAATGACGATCAGTTTTATTACGCAGACTCGGATGAGGGTCGCCAACGTTATATGACAGAAGCGAAAGACTTTATTGATAAGATGGAAGCTAAGTTACCAGAATATTTTGGCCTAACACCAAAAGCACGGATGGTTGTGAAACGTGTTGAAGCGTTCCGCGAGCAGTCAGCAGGTAAAGCTTTTTATCAAAGTCCTTCAAAAGACGGCAGTCGTCCAGGCACCTACTACGCCAATTTGTTTGATATGCGCAGTATGCCAACCTACCAAATGGAAGCGCTTGCGTATCACGAAGGTATTCCTGGACATCACATGCAACGAGCTATTGCTCAAGAACTTGAAGGCATTCCTGAATTCCAAAAGTACGTTTCGTTTACCGCTTATACTGAAGGCTGGGGTTTGTACACAGAAGAGTTAGGTAAAGATATGGGCTTTTATGCTGACCCCTACTCTGACTTTGGTCGCTTAGCAATGGAGCTATGGCGTGCTTGTCGATTAGTGGTAGACACTGGTATTCATGAAATGCAGTGGAGCCGAGAGAAAGCAATACAATATCTCATCGACAATACACCCAATCCTGAGGCTGATTCTGTAAAGGCAATTGAACGTTATATTGCAATGCCGGGCCAAGCAACAGCTTACATGATTGGAAAGCTAAAAATAATGGAGTTACGCGATAAAGCTCAATCTGAGTTAGGCGATAAATTTGATTATCGTGGTTTTCACGATACGCTCCTTAAAAACGGTCCCGTGCCAATGACACTATTGGAAGAGAACGTAAACAAGTGGATCGCAGCATCTAAGTAATATATTTACTTAAGGTATAATCCTCGATTAAAGTGAAAAATCATAAAATCGTATAAGTTTTACTTATGCGATTTTTTTTAATATGTAAACCACGAAAAAGTTAAAAAAGAAGAAACTTGATGTTTTCACGAAATAAAAATCCAAGCTCATCGGTCTCTATTAGCATGATGAAAAAACAAGAAAGATATGAAGCCCTTGTTAGGGCATACCATGCGGATATATTCCGCTATGCAATGTGGCTGATAAAAGATAAAGCGATTGCCGAAGATGTCGTTCAAGAGACATTCCTGCGCGCGTGGAAGTCACTCGACTCCCTTAAAGATCAATCAGCGGCTAAATCATGGTTAATTACTATCTTGCGTCGTGAGAATGCGCGACGCTTTGAACGTAAACAATTTGACCTCGTCGATATTGATGATGTTGTCGTTGCTGACCCACATAATTTTGGTGACGTGGCGCTAGAGCATCGAGAGCTGAGGAACATCATGTCAAACCTCAGCGAAGAATACAGAGAGCCACTAATGATGCAAATATTAATGGGTTTTACCGGCGACGAAATTGCAGAGCAACTCAACCTGAATAAAAATACGGTAATGACCCGACTATTCAGAGCAAGAAACCAGATCAAAGAAGCCTTACTAGGCGAACAACCGAAAGGAGAACAGATAAATGGATGAACTATCATTCCGTCGCACCATTTATGCTGAGCCAAACACAACCGACCCTGATATTATTCAGGCGGCCAAAGATGACCCAGCAAAAAAAGCATTTTGGGACGAAGTTAAAGCAATGGATGCGCAAATAGTGCAAGCGATAAATATCCCTATACCAGAGAATTTCGCTGACAAGCTGATATTACGTCAAGGCATGGATGAGTTTACCCAAAAACGTAAAAAGCGTCCTTGGTATATTGCTATGGCAGCGTCTTTAGCGATGGTAGTCGGTATCTCTTACATGACATTACTCGCTGGCAATAATGGGTTAGCTAATGATGTATTTGCGCACGTTAGCCACGGCCATATGAATGAAGAGGTCATGGTGAGTGGGCAAAACGTCACTCAAGGTGTTATTAATGAAAAAATGGCGACATTCAATGGCGCATTATCTGATCAGATTGGCGAAGTGGTATCAGCTAATTACTGCTACCTGAACACGATTAAAAGCCTGCACATGATTATAAAAGGCAAAACAGGCTTAATAAACCTATTCGTACTTGCGGATAATAAAAGTAAAGAACCAGAAGAAAACTTTAGTAACGATGAGTTTGTCGGAACCTCTTTTCTATTGGATTCAGTCAAAATTATTATAGTTGGTAATGATACAGACGATGTATCGCAACTACAAAAAGTAGCAAAAAGTGCGTTTAGATTCTAAAACGCGCAACGTATCCAACACAAATTAGCCGCAATCACCTATGCATTGCGGCTTTTCATTGCCTATGAAGTGGTCATTAAGACCGATGAACGCATCTTCTCCAAAAACGTTGTAAAATCAGAATACTGCAATGGCTCCTATCACAAGTTGAGGTTAAACAGCCTTATCTGTTACCATCACCCAAACAATAAGAACAATAGAGAGTAATATGGAAACCGGTACCCTTATATCTTTGGCTATCTACTTTATCGCAATGATAGGTATAGGCATCTACGCATATAGACAAAATGAGGAAACGTCGTCTGGATATTTACTCGGTGGTAGAAAACTGAGTGCACCTGTCGTTGCATTATCCGCAGGTGCTTCGGATATGAGCGGCTGGATGCTGCTTGGTATTCCTGGAGCGATGTATTTGTCCGGCGCGTCATCCCTTTGGATTGCCTTTGGATTATGCTTAGGTGCATGGCTAAACTATATCATCGTTGCTCCTAGGCTTAGGGTATTCACTGAGTTAGCCAAAGATGCAATTACCCTGCCCGATTACTTTGAGAATCGTTTCTTTGATTCTAGCCGCTCACTAAGAATTATTGCTTCAATCGTTATCATTATATTTTTCACGCTTTATACGTCATCTGGCATTGCGGCTGGAGGCAAGTTATTTGAATCTTCTTTTGGCTATAATTACGAAGTTGGTTTATATATTACCGCTGGTGTCGTTGTTTGCTATACCTTATTCGGTGGCTTTATGGCCGTCAGTTTAACTGACTTCGTGCAAGGTATTATTATGTTTATTGCATTGGTGATGGTGCCTACAGTCGTTGTTTTTGAACTCGGGGGCATCGGCAATACACTCGACGTTTTGGCAAAAACAGACAGTAATCTCCTGTCTTTATTTGTTGATGCAAGCACCGGGGCGACGGTTACCGTTATCGGTGTTATATCTTTAATGTCGTGGGGCCTGGGTTATTTTGGCCAGCCACATATTATTGTTCGTTTCATGGCTATTTCTAGCATCAAAGAAATGCCGGCGGCTCGCCGTATTGGTATGTCTTGGATGATTGTTTCGATCTTTGGTGCAGCCGCAACCGGTCTATTTGGTCTAGCGTATATGAACTCCACAGGCCAAGCACTAGATGACCCTGAAACTATTTTTATTACTCTCTCTCAATTACTCTTCCATCCTTTGATAGGTGGCTTCTTATTAGCCGCAATTCTGGCTGCCATAATGAGTACGATTTCTTCACAACTGTTAGTTACCTCCAGCTCATTAACTAGAGACGTCTACGTTACCTTTATTGATCAGGAATGCAGTGAACAAAAACAAGTTGTTATTGGACGCATATGCGTAGCATTAGTTGCTGTTGTTGCGATCGCCCTTGCTTATGACCAAGACAGCAGTATTTTGTCCTTAGTGAGCAATGCATGGGCTGGTTTTGGTGCCGCATTTGGACCATTGGTGCTATTTTCTTTGTTATGGAAGGATATGAGTCGACTAGCAGCCATAGGCGGTATCGTGAGTGGTGCAGCAACTGTATTGGTATGGATTTACGCACCATTGGGTGAAAATGGGGGGTCTATTTATCCTGAATTGTATGCAATAATCCCAGGATTCATCGTATCAAGCTTTGTTATTGTTGCAGTATCCTTAATTAAACCTGAAAAAAATATCAAAGTCCGTACACTTTTCGAATCATTTGTCGATAAGTATGCACTGGAAAGTAAAAGATAACCTGAAAAGGTCACTAATTTAAACATGGGATTTTTCGCTGCTCGCCAACCAATCTTGGATAGACACAAGTCATTATTTGGCTATGAATTGCTTTTTCGTACAAGCTTGGTTAACGTATTCCCAGACGTTGACCAAGAAAAAGCAACATCCAAAATGATAGAAGTGTTGCAATTCGACCTTGGCCTCGATCGTATTTCCGAGGGTAAACTAGCCTTTATTAACTTTACTGAACAAACTCTTCTTGGTGGATACCCTGAGTTACTTCCCAAGAAAAAAGTTGTAATCGAGATATTAGAAACAGCTAAACCAACTAAGGCTCTTTTCCTCGCATTACAACAGCTGCACAATAAAGGCTACCTGCTAGCGCTAGATGACTTCGTGCATAATGACCGCTGGAATCAATTTTATCCGCTAATCAATATTATTAAAATTGGCTATTTGGAGAGTTCACAAGAACAGATTAGTCAAACCATTGATGCTGTTAAAAACTATCCTCATATTAAGTTATTAGCTGAAAAGGTTGAAACTAATAAACAATTTAAAGAAGCATTAAACCTAGGTTTCGATTACTTTCAAGGGTACTTTTTTAGTCGACCTGAAGTGATAAAAAGTGTCTCACTCACGCCGGGTCAAACGTCGATTGCTGGCCTTATGAACAAAGTGGTAGCTGAAGATCCGAATTTTGATGAAATTGCACAACTATTTGAATTAGACGTCACCCTTTCCTTCAAGCTACTACGTTATACACAATCGGCTGTTTTTAAGCGCCGTAATCCTATTAAAACGATTAAACAAGCCGTTTTGATGCTTGGGAAAGCTGAACTTGAACGTTTCGTAGGTTTGTTGTTTGCCGCTCAATTTAGCGGTGACAAACCACAAGAACTTATTCGCTTGTCGATGCAACGTGCAAAATTTTGTGAACTACTCGCCTATCATTGCTCACATGGCAGTAATAGTTCCTCCGCGTTTTTAACCGGCATGCTATCGTTAGTCGACGCCATGCTCGATGCCGATCTCAATGAAGTTATAAATAATCTCCCTTTAAGCCAAGACATAAAACTCGCGCTCACCGAAAAGAAAGGTTGGTTAGCTAATTGCGTTGCGCTGTGCAAACAATTCGAAAAAGGCATTTGGCACAAAATGGAAGCCAGTTGTAAACAGTTAAATATCCCCTACATTGAAGTGCTCAGAGACTATGAAATTGCAAGTGATTGGGCCGAAGATAAGTTGGATGAACTTCTCTAAGCGCTCAAAGCTAACGCGCGTCTGATTACATATTTATCATTCAAAACTAATTACACATTTGCTTGAATTACCCTATATAACAAAATTTAAAAATATTGATTGTGTTAGTTATTAAAATGCTATTAGACATACCAAATTATAATAATCTAATATGTTGTAAATATGCTAAAGTTCTATGCATATAAATTTTAAGTATATTAACTTTCTAACATGGAGTCCGTTACTGAAATGACTACCTCAATTCCATCCATTACTCATCTAAAGCAGCTTGAAGCTGAGAGTATTCATATTTTTAGGGAAGTTGCAGCTGAATTTGACAATCCGGTCATGTTATACAGCGTTGGCAAAGACTCATCCGTACTTCTTCACTTGGCAAGAAAAGCATTTGCCCCTGGCGTCATTCCTTTTCCACTTCTGCATGTTGATACAAAATGGAAGTTTAAGGAAATGATCTCTTTTAGAGATGAAATAGCTAAAAAACATAATCTTAACTTACTCGTTCATTCAAACCAAGAAGGCATAGATCAAGGTGTCGGCCCCTATAGCCACGGCAGTGCAAAACATACCGATATAATGAAGACAGCTGCGTTAAAGCAAGCTTTGAATAAATACAAATTTGATGCAGCATTTGGTGGCGCGCGTCGCGACGAAGAAAAATCTCGCGCCAAAGAACGCGTGTATTCATTTAGAGATGAAAATCACCGTTGGGATCCCAAAAATCAGCGGCCAGAACTTTGGAATATCTACAACAGCCAAATCAACAAAGGCGAAAGTATTCGTGTGTTTCCAATGTCAAACTGGACCGAGCTAGATATCTGGCAGTATATTTATCTAGAAAACATCGAAATTCCTTCATTGTATTTGGCTAAACCACGCCCTGTTGTTAAGCGCGACGGCAATTACTTTATGGTTGACGATGATCGTATGCCAATGGAAGCAGGCGAAAAACCTGAAATGCGTTCCGTACGATTCAGAACATTAGGCTGTTATCCCCTGACGGGAGCAGTTGAGTCAACTGCCGATACTCTGCCAGAAGTTATCCAAGAAATGCTGCTAACCAAAACGTCTGAGCGTCAAGGACGAGTTATTGATCATGACTCTTCTGGTTCTATGGAGAAGAAAAAAATGGAGGGTTACTTCTAATGACCACTAATATTGTTTGGCATGAACATGATGTAAATAAAAAAGCCCGTTCAGAAGCGCTGGATCAGAAACCTGCGGTTATTTGGTTAACTGGATTATCCGGCTCGGGTAAATCAACGATTGCGAATTTACTTGAGAAAAAGCTCTATTCTGAAAACAAAAAGACTTATTTGCTAGACGGCGATAACGTAAGACATGGACTCTGTGGCGATCTCGGTTTTGATGACAAAGACCGTGTTGAAAATATTCGCCGAATTAGTGAAGTCGCTAAATTATTTGTTGATTCTGGCACTATCGTAATCACCGCCTTTATATCACCCTTTAAAGCTGACCGTGCTTACTGCCGTTCTTTATTAGAAGCAGGCGAATTTATAGAAGTATTTGTCGATACTCCTATTGAAATTTGTGAGCAGCGTGATCCTAAAGGATTATATAAAAAAGCACGCAGCGGTGATATTAAACACTTCACCGGTATTGATTCTGCGTACGAAAAACCTGAAACACCTGAAGTTCATTTGACTTATGTAGACGAAACGCCAGAGCAAACGGCTGAACGACTGTTCAATGTATTGTCTATGAAAGGATTTATATAAATGACGAGTTTTGAATTAACCCCAGAACTTGCCGACAAGGTTAAGCAAATTGCTGTCGAAGCCGGCGAGAAGATCATGGAAATATATGGTCAGGACTTCACCATTTATGATAAGTCTGATTCTAGCCCATTAACTGAGGCTGACTTAGCCGCTCATCATCATATTGTTGATAGTTTAGAAGCCATATCACCATTGCCTATATTGTCTGAAGAATCGGCAGATATTCCATGGTCGACGCGCAAAACGTGGGTTCGGTACTGGCTTGTAGATCCGTTAGATGGCACCAAAGAATTCATCAAAAAGAATGGCGAATTTACCGTTAACATTGCTTTAATCGAGTATGGCGAGCCAACTTTTGGCGTAGTACACGCACCTGCCATTAATAAAACTTACGTTGGTCAAGTCAATGTTGGTGCTTACAGTGAAGTTAATGACACTAAGTCCGCGATAACAGCAAGAACACACAAACTCGGAGAAACGTGGAAGATTGTTGGCAGTCGCTCACACCAGAGCCCAGAGATAAATAAAATACTCGATAGCCTCGGTGGTGAAAATGAATTGGTAGCCATGGGCAGCTCGTTGAAGCTTTGTCTGGTCGCCAGCGGCGAGGCTCACATATATCCGCGTGTTGGTCCAACTAGCGAATGGGATACGGGCGCTGCGCATGCTGTTGCAATTGCTGCTGGTGCAAAAGTCACCGTTTTGGATGTTAATAATCCATTAGACAAAGACGCTTCTCCTCTTCGATACAACCAAAAAGATTCCGTCTTAAACCCTTATTTCTTGGTAAGTTGCTAACATGAATAACGAAAACGAATTGCTTCAAACCGACATATTGTCGTACTTAGAACAACATGAAAATAAAGATCTACTGCGATTTTTGACCTGTGGTAGCGTGGATGACGGTAAAAGTACCTTAATTGGTCGTCTACTTTATGACTCAAAAATGATTTATGAAGACCAGCTCGCTGCTATTACTAAAGACAGCAAAAAAAGTGGCACGACCGGCGAAAAAGTAGACTTAGCATTACTCGTAGATGGTCTGCAGTCTGAGCGTGAACAAGGTATTACTATTGATGTAGCTTACCGTTACTTCAGCACAGAAAAACGTAAGTTCATCATTGCCGATACACCGGGACATGAGCAATATACACGCAACATGGTCACAGGCGCATCAACATGCGACCTTGCTATTATTCTTGTGGATGCAAGAGAAGGTGTAAAAACACAAACTAGACGCCATTCATTTTTAGTCTCGTTGCTGGGTATTAAACACATTATTGTTGCTATTAATAAAATGGACTTAATGGAATATCGACAAGATGTTTATGAGCAAATTCAGAAAGACTATATGGAATTCTCAAAGCAATTAACCATACCTGACATCCGATTTGTGCCACTCTCGGCGCTTGAAGGTGACAACGTAGTTAATCGCAGTGAGAAAACGCCTTGGTTTAAGGGGGAATTATTGATGGAATTACTTGAGAATATGGAAGTAACCCAACAGTTGCATAAAGATTTCCGTTTTCCAGTGCAGTATGTCAATAGGCCAAACCTCGACTTTAGAGGATTCGCCGGTACTATCGTTTCAGGTTCGATTAAACCCGGAGATGCGATTACCGCGTTACCTTCTGGAAAAACCTCAACTATTAAGACAATTTCTACCTTCGACGGTGATTTAGACATTGGATATGCACCAAACGCAGTGACATTGACCTTAAATGACGAGATTGATATTTCGCGCGGCGACATGATTGTTAAGTCAGATGCTTTGCCATTGCAATCAAGCTCATATAAAACTCATATGGTTTGGATGTCTGAAGATGCGCTTATTCCAAATAAGCAATATAGCTTTAAATTTGCAACCAAGACAGTGTCTGGTAGCGTATCGAGCATCGACTATCAAATAGATGTGAATACATTACAGAAAACTGACGCTTTGCACCTTAACTTAAATGAAATTGGTGTTACTAACATCAAGTTGACTCAAGAGGTTGCTTGCGACCCTTATGCCGAGAACCGCAAAACGGGTGCATTCATTATGATCGATCGTCTTACCAATGGTACGGTCGGTGCAGGTATGATTATTAGTGAGAATGAGAGCAATAAAGGCTCACATGAATATTCTGAATTCGAGCTCGAGTTTAACTCATTAGTACGAAAACACTTTCCACATTGGAATGCGACGGACATTAGCAGTTAGGTAATAATCTAAGGGCTCTTGAAATGAAGGGAATGCAGTTGTTAGTTCGCTGTATTCTCTTTTTTTATGGGTTCACTTTGGCTGATGTGAACATTTGAAGCGGACACTGACTAGACAAGCCACTTCATATTACTAAAAAATAGGTTATGCTTAGTTTCTTAGGCGCACTCCTGCTCAACTCTTAGCAAATATTAGTGACAGAAACGCCAAAACAAATAAATCGACAACAAGGTAGTTACACAATGACTTGGGAACAAATTCTCGTCTTAGTTATTTTTTTCAGCACTATCTTTGGACTCGCGTTCACTAATAAACGTCCCTCTAGTGTTTTTGCGGCCAGCATGCTTTTATTATTGTTAACGCAACAACTTTCGTTTGAAGCTATTCTTAAAAATGTGACGAACACCGGCCTAGTTACCTTAGTTCTACTTTTGCTAGTTAGTCATTCAATCGACAAAACCGCCTTCATAAAAAGACTCGGCAGAGCTATCGTGAGAAAGTCATTCACGCAAAGTTTCTGGCGTATGTTCGCTGTCACATTTAGCTCGTCCGCTTTACTGAATAATACGGCCATTGTTGCTAGTTTAATTGGACCGATTAAACAAAACCAATTGCATGCCCCATCCCGATTATTAATTCCTTTGTCCTACGCTGCTATATTAGGCGGCACCGTAACCTTAATTGGCACATCGACAAACCTAATAGTAGACAGTTTTTTAATTGAACATGGTCACCCTGGATTTAACTTTTTTGATTTTACATTATTTGGCTTAACTGCCGGTTTAGCCTGCGCTGTACTCTTATTTTTCCTTACTCCTTTGTTACCTAATATCGCTAGTAACCAAAACAGCTATCAGAGCTACCTTTTGGAAGCTGATGTTGAAGCATCCTCAGAATTGATTGGCAAAACAGTAGAAGAAAACCACCTGCGTAATTTACCTGAATTGTTTCTTATCGAAATTATTCGCCGTAATGTGGTTATGTCACCCGTCACTCCTGATATGATGATCGAAGAAAATGATAAATTAATATTCTCTGGCAATGTAAAAAAGATGGATAACCTTGCTCATATAAAAGGCCTAACGATGTTTGCGGAAGCTGACGGCCTTTTGCGCGATAATTTAACCGAAGTGATCGTCTCGAATCGCGCGCCAATTATTAATCAAACACTCAAAGACGTGGGCTTTAGAGCATTGTTTGATGCCGCCGTTGTTGCTATTCGCAGAGACGGAGAACAAATATCAGGTAAGTTAGGAGAGCTAAAACTACAAGCGGGTGATTTTTTATTACTTGCTACAGGCTCCGATTTTCAGCGTCGAGACAACATAACCAAAAACTTCTTTATTGTGTCCGAACAAAAAATCACAAGAAAGCTCAAACCATGGCAAGAAGCTTTCACTCTTCTTGGCTTTGTTAGTACAGTGATTTTAGCCGCAACATCAACTGTTCCGCTTGTCATTGGGCTGCTCTTCTTTACCGCTAGCTTGTCGCTTATAAACGTATCCTCTATGGGAGAAATTAAGCGTAACTTACCTGTCAACCTTATCCTCGTCATAGTGGGCGCGTTAAGCTTAGCAACAGCGCTTGAAAGTAGTGGTATTATTGACTTAGCAACTAACCACTTAATCCCAATTATTGGTGATATGTCACCGGTAGTTGCCCTTATTTTGGTTTATCTAATGACCGTATTATTGACTGAATTCGTGACTAACAATGCGGCGGCAGCACTTATGTTTCCATTTGCTTACGGTATAGTTAACGCAATGGGTTTACCACTAACGCCATTCGCACTTGCTGTTGCCTTTGCTGCTAGCGCAAGTTTCATATCGCCTTATGGCTATCAAACTAACTTGATTGTGTTCAGCGCAACAAACTATAAGTTTAAAGACTTCGTTAAACTCGGTACACCTATCTCTATACTCTACTCAAGTATCGTATTATCACTGCTAAATTGGGTTTATTTTTAAGATTCTGCGCCTTACTCTATGCGACTGACGACGGCCCATTTACTAACAAACCGGCAACACTACTCATTTAATTTCTACAAAATAGTTATAAAAGTTTACGTATTTGTCTATCCTAAATCAGAATTAAAAAATAAGCACCGGTCTTATCTTAGTTTTATTTTTTAATAAAAATTAAATAAGGAGCATATTATTCCAAAAATAACGATTATTAGTGTTAACAAGAGAACCTAATGCTAGGTGTTGCGTTCTATCATAGATTACAGTATTAACACCGGATATCTATCACATGAGTAACGCAGCGCGATCGATGAATACAGAAGATAATGCTATTTCAAATAACCAATTTTGGCAGCATATAGCAAACCAAATCATTATCGATCCTGACTACAAACAGCGTATTTATGCTGACTGGACTGCAAGTGGGCGTTTATTTCGGCCAATAGAAGACCGTATTACCAATATGGTGGGCGGACTAATGGCCAATACTCATACTGAGGACAGCTATACTGGACGAGTCATGACAAATTGGTTGCATGAAGCTGAGCAGATCATTAAAAAACATGTAAATGCCTCAAAAGACGACGTTTTGTTAAATGTTGGCAACGGCATGACCGGTGCTTTGGCTAAATTAATGCGGATGATGGGTTGGTGGTGCCATGAGCAACATCGTGCAGCAGTGGTGGCTAACATGGCTGAAAAACCGCTGGTTTATATTACTCATCGTGAACACCACAGTAATCATACAATGTGGATTGAAAGTTTAGTTGAACTTAGAATTATCCCGGCTCTACAAGGTGATGAAATAGATATCCACTGGTTAGAACGCGATTTAGTAAAAGAGCAATCTCGAAAAATTAAAATAGCGTCTATTACAGCGGCATCAAACGTAACTGGTATCGAAACACCCTATCGAAATATTGCAAAAAAAATGCATGAAAACGGTGGCTTTTGTTTTGTCGATTTTGCTGCATCAGCTCCTTATGTTGACATAAACATGCACCCTGAAAAAGGTGAATGGCTTGATGCTATATTCTTTTCACCACATAAATTTTTAGGTGGACCAGGCTCATCAGGTATCCTGCTTTTTAATAAAAACCTCTATCAAAACAAAATTCCGGAGCAGCCGGGTGGTGGCACTGTGCTATGGACTAACCCATGGGGTGAGCATCGCTTTATTGAAGACATAGAACAACGAGAAAGCGGCGGTACGCCGGGTATCTTGCAGACCATACGCAGCGCCATGGCAATTCAGTTGAAAGAGGAAATGGGAAGCCAACGTATTTATGAGCGAGAGCAATATCTAAATGCTATTTTATTTAAACGCCTAGAGGGAATTAAAGGTGTGCGGATTTTGTCTGAGCAACATAAGAAACGGCTGAGTATTTTCTCGATTGTCTTTAACGACATTGACTACAAAACGGCAGTGCAACGCTTGAGTAATGATTTTCAAGTTGAAACTCGCGGCGGTTGTGCATGCGCCGGCACATATGGTCATCATTTGTTAGATATTGATTATTGCACATCCAAAAGCATTACTGACCAACTTGATGATAAGTTACAAGATTTGAAGCCAGGTTGGGTTAGAGTGAGTTTGCATCCTTGTATGAGCGAAATAGACATTAACAAAATTGCAGATGCAATAGAAGAAGTTGCCAGCGGCGCTGTCGCTAAACCAACTGAAAAAGTCAAAACTCAATCTATTTGGCAACCTTTATTGTAGACAAAAGCGGGCATTCTGTATTTCTGAGCTTTTTGTGTACGTTTTGCTCGTTAACTGCTCGCTCGTTCTCGGATATTTGTCCACTCGCAATACTGACCTAACATTGCTTTAAATATTGCGCCAGTCTTGTTTGTTTATTCTCAAAAACATGCATATTATTAAAGCGGTTAGTGACATCCAACCAAACGCGCCACCACTATTCGCTTGACGCAACTCAGTCTGTGGCGGCGATGGTAAATCAGGAGTCGTCGTGATACTCACTGTTGATCTGTCGATAAAACCGAAGTTGTCGGTAACGGTTAACGTGATTGTCTGCGTGCCTAATGCACTTAAGCTTAATTCAGGCGTCGCACCAGTGAGACCATTAGACCATTCATAAGACACTATTGTGCCATCGGGATCACTTGAACCTGTGGCATCTAGCTTGATTGTTGTGCCCTCAGGATTAGTGATGTCGGTCCCGGCATTTGCATTCGGGAGACCTAGGTTTCTGATGACAGCAGCTTGCTTTGTTGTATACCAATTTTTACCCGAATTGAGCTCAAACACGCGATACTCGCTTTGATTTCCCCAACTCGCGGGTTTGTCTTCAATTATCTCGTGCTGAGCGGTCACATTTTGTAAGTCGTTTTTAATCAATTCATGAACCTGAAGAATAAATGCGACCGAATCAGCTTCAGTCATTAAGTATTGCTCACTCACTAAGGCTTGTGTATTGCGCAAAAATTCACCCAGAAAATCATCTATAGCGAGTACTTTGGTGATCAACATCGGGGTATTATTAGATACACCAAATTGCACAGTAGACTGCTCTCCTGAATCACGAACGATAGCTGACGTACCCAATGTGTTGTCGGTATCAAATGGAATAAAGTGAATAACTTCTTGTTCATCGACATAAAACATATAGTTATTGGCGTTGCCCCAAAAACCGTCCCAATGCCCGAGCACAGCCTCGGCAGCTAGGAACTTTAAGAACAAAGGTACATTAATATGCTGATTTACGTAGTCTTTAAAAGCAACTCCCTCAAGCGTGCTCAAGTTAGTTGCCAGTCGCACTAGTTGCGCTTTCGCTTCGTTAAACTTAACCCCTTTTCCTTTATATTCAAAACTCGCGTCGTCAGCATCGGCAACACCTTCCCACTCGCTGTTTATTCGCGAAAATAATGCTGGGCCATACGCTTTATAATTACCTTGCCACAAATAGCCGCTGTCATTATCAATGGCAAAACGTTTATCAATATATTCTTGTCGATTGACACTCTCATTTAGTCGATAAACACCGACATATTGTGTTGACTGTTCTTCTACCTGCAAAAATACTTTCACATAACTTGAGGAATGTGCTGTAAAAATACCAAACGATTGCATAATTTTGTTGCTAAGTGGTTCGCGTATAAAGGACGGATCACCATTAAAGCGTTTTAATTTAAGCGACGTAATACCTTTTAACTCTTGGTTATCAACAAACTCATCAAAATCCAAAGTATAATTCGCTTGAACAATTTCACCTTGCTCATTGACAGGCAGAACAAAGCTTGTGTTGCCACTCAATTTGACACCAATATTGACTAATTCATAGGCTGTTGCGTAATTCACAAATGTCATATTTGCTGAGACTTCAACTCGACTCGACTGTGTTGATGTCTGTAAATCAGTCCAAGCTTGCTGGCTGAATGAAAGCGTAAGTTCAGATAGCGTGGCATTATCATGCCAAAATTGGTGCTCAGGGTCGGATAAATAATCTGTATTTTGTTGAGCTAACGTATTTTGTATAAATACAATTGAAAGGGTCACAAAAGTTATCGATTTAAGGACCGATTTTAACTTGCTGACTGATATTTTGGTGCTTGAGGGCAGCATGATAATGGTCTTACCTAAGGTGAAAAGCCGCTATCTTGTTGGCAGCTATGGTTATCGAGCATAACACTTTATACTGTGCTGGGGCTATCACCAAGAAAACTGTCGCTCTAAATACTGAGCGACCTTATGATAATTAGTGCAAGCTAGTTTACTGTTGGTCCAGTTTTAAATACAAATCAAACCGATGTAGGATTGTTATCACCGAACCGCTGCCTAACAATCAGAACGGATAAACCTGCGACCATTAACCCTAGTGTGGTGCTGTCGATACCTCTGCAGTTGCATAGCCGTCAGTGTAAACCACTCCAGAAAATGTGTAGCTAGAGTCTGCCGCCACAGTAAATCTTAGGTTATCATCGATACTTTCCGAAATTTCATACATACCCTGTGAAATGCCGCTACCGCCGTCACTATTCAACAGCATTTGGGCACATTTGTATTTTTGATATATAAACTGATACAGATCAATACTCATAAATGCGAATTACCTAAAATAGACACATATAACAACAATCTAGGATAATTATTATGCAACTAGACAAGCACACATTACTGAACGAATTCCCAGAGCATCACCACACCATTCGACACTTAAAAATGCATGATGCACATTTTATTAAATTATTTGACAGCTATCATGAAGTAGAAAGCGAAGTGCGTCATATTGAAGAAAATAACTCACCGGTTGAAGATGATTATTTAGAATCATTAAAGAAACGCCGACTTCATCTTAAAGATGAACTATTCACTATAATTAAAAAAACTGAAATGGCACTTTAACCTCCATTTTGGAGTCATTCTAAAGGAGTTTACGAGTATGAGTAACTTAACAATATCGTTACGTAGAATCGTTTTTATTGCAGCAACTAGCGCGATAGCGTTAGCCGGATGTAGCAATCAATTTGCTTCTTCTATACGCAAAGTAACTTATGCTCCTGATTTTAAATACACCGAACAAGCTGTTTTGCGCTCAGATATGGGCAAACTAGCACAGCAGATGAGTATACTCGAACAAGCTCTTATTGAACCCTCTGGTGAAAATTCTGCTGAAATTGAATTACAGCGCGAGGAAGTGCTAACTGCTCTGAGAAACATGGGAGCTATTGCATCAAGACTAAAAACGGGTAGCCAAGGTGCAAATCATCCGTTCATGGAAGATTATATGCAGGACTTTACAAGTAAGGTTGATAAAGCGCGTGTTGCCGCCTCTTTAGCACAACCTCGATACTATTTTGCAGGGCAAGTCTCTGGTGCTTGCACCAGTTGTCATAAGGTGAATAGATAACCCTAATTTAAAAGTCTGAGTACTTACGAGGTACGCCCGAAAAACGGTTTATGTTGCTACTTGTCAAGAAAAGTAGAAGTTACTCAAATGTTCAGCTAGAGTGAAGTCGACTGACCAAACCGTTAAGGCTAGATAAAAGATTGAACATATTCCAACATACTATTACACCCTCTTTCAGTAGTTACCGATTTAAAGAACTTTCTAATTTTTCACTCTACGGCGCTTTGAAGCTTCGCAGTGATGTTTTTGTGGTCGAGCAGAACTGCGTATATCCAGATTTAGACGACAAAGACATCCATACGAATACCATTCACCTTTTAGTTGAAACTACGTCGGACTCTTTGCTTAATCACCAAACAGAATACGTTAACAAAGTCATTGCTTATGCAAGATGTCTAGCGCCTGGGATCTCATATAACGGTCCGAGTATAGGTCGTGTTGCAGTGGCTGCGAAGGCCCGAGGCGATGGGCTCGCAAAATTAGTGATGTTAGAGGCAATTAATATTTGTAAGCAGCATTGGCCTGATGAAACTATTCAAATTGGTGCTCAGGTTTATCTACAGCGGTTTTATACTCAATTAGGCTTTACAGCCTTTAGTGAAGCCTATGATGAAGATGGCATCATGCATATAGATATGCAATTGAAAACAAAACCGTAACTCTGCTTTAGTTGGTTATAAATTCGTTATTATCCTGCTCTTAAGCGCCGGCGAATTAGCATCGCCTTATTAGAATAAATACATCATCAATATCAGTTACATTCCAACTTTTCGTTTAAATTCTTCCCAAGTATAGAAGGTTTTTAAAGCGGGTCGCCGAGCCAAAGCGAAAGGAAATTGTTTGAGTGGTGATTTCCAAAACGGAAGGTCAGGCAATTGGTCTGGGGCACATTGCATTTGTGCAAGACGTTTCCCTGCTTGAATAGAAAAGGCTAATCCTGCACCGCAATAGCCACTGCTATACAACGTTTTGTTCTCTTGATCGTGATAAACGCGCGGATAATCATCTAAGGAAACGCTTACCCACCCGCTCCAAAATGCACTGATGCTAACATCATGTAAATTAGGAAAAGTCGCCAACAGGCCCTCTTTTAGAGCTTTTTGGTACTTAGCGTTATTCGCGTGTTTTCCTTCAATAGCTCCTCTACCTCCAAACAAAAGGCGATTGTCAGGTAATATTCGATAGTAGTATTTTAACGGCCTTGTATCCATAACCATCAAGCCCTCTGCCATACCAACAGTAAGCAGTTGTTGAGGAGTTAGGGGCTGGGTCACAATAATACTAGATATAACCGGAAAAGTGCGATCTTTTAACCCTTTGTACAAATTCCGTTGACCATATGCATTTGTCGCAACAATCAGCGTATTCGCGGTAATTGACGCCGACTTCGTTCTCAATACGTGTTTTTCATTAATTCTTTGGCAGTCAATCACTGCCGTGTTTCCGCTGATATTGACGCCTACCTCTGCCGCTTTTTTTGCCATACCTTGACACAACAACCAAGGGTTTATACCGAACGCATTGGGGTAGTAAATGCCGCCATATGCGCGCGCTCCCGACAAATACTTTTTAGCAATATCATGCGCTGAAAGTGACAAGATTGAGTCACCATAATCTGCAGCCAACTCATTTGCTTGATGGTGCAATGAACTGACTAAAGAGGGTTTATGAGCCAACTTTAAATAGCCTCCTGCAACGCGTTCACAATCAATACCCTCATCGATTAACTGAGTAACCGTAGCAATTGAATTGAGATATTCAGCATATATAGCTTGGCTTACTGGTTTCCCCCAGCGTTTTCGCATTTGTTGAACACTTAGCCTTCCCGTCCCAGGAAGCACAAAGCCGCCATTCCTGCCACTGCAACCCCAGCCTGGTTGATTAGCCTCTACAACAGTGCATTCAACACCATATTGTTGAGCCAAGTGCAGAGCACACGATAAACCGGTATAACCTGCACCAATAATCACAACATCTGTTTTATGTTCGCCAACAAGCGGTGCATAACAGTCAGAATCCTTGCCTGACACCCAAAAACTGTCTGGTTGATGCTGATCGCTTGGTGGAATATCATCGACAAGTGGATCGTACATTAGTCACCTAACTCATTAAACTGCAGTATCATTTCAGCGGCGGTACATTGACACAAAGCACCACACACCGGACAGTCGTAGCTATCTTCAATACTGTATTGCTGCCATCTATTTGCATGTTCCTTGACTAATTCACCGCCACAAGCTTTGAAATAACTAAAAGCAGAGTTACCTGGGCTAGCTAGCCAAATATGCGCGACGCCTGCCAGCGCACCTTGCTGTTTGGAGGTAACGATTGATTTTTTCAATAAGCTTGAACCTATCCCTAGTCCCCTCATTTCAGCATCCACAGTATTGCATTTAAAGTAACAAACGTTCTCTATAGGGAATTCCCAAAGCAGCGGCGAGCACCACTTATCAGGTATCCATTGACCAACTGCGATAGTGAGACGAAAGCCAACTAAATAGCCATCGGGTGTATTTTTTAATGAAGTAGCATTCACTTTATGCATCTCGTCGGCGCCAAGCACGGCTACCCAACTAGCATTAATATTGTTTGACCAACTGCGCTGATATAAATCAGTTAAGCTATCTTTATCTAAGTAATTATCACCATGCACTTGGTTACCTAAAGCAATAACGGCATTAAAATGATGGGGCGAAAGTTGTACGTAGTTTATTGACATATCGATATCGAGTTAAGATCTTTGTTATTATAATTGTGCTTTAGTACGTTACACCAAATCACGCTAATTACTTGCTTGAACTTTGAATTTACTTTTGAAAATGGATTCACGCCGATATCTCATTGTCGGATAGCAGTGTAAACTGAATTAAGCATTTTTACGCAAATTACTCTTATCAGAATGTTTCTAGTTATAAAAAGTGATATCGTTATTGCAAATTATCTCGAAAAATAGATGACCCATGAATATTCAAACTCCCAATCAATGTAGTCTGCTGGTGACGGCGGCATCACTTTTTTTATGTGTGATTTTTACGCCAGCATCGATGGCTCTTGCTGATGAGGAAACAGAAGTGCTTACAAATTACGTTTTCACTCCTATCGAAAACCCAATGTTGCAAGCGCAAACAGTATTAAACAAAGCAAAAACTGAAAATAAATATGCTTTAATCGTCTTAGGCGCGCAGTGGTGCCATGACAGCGTTGGTTTGGCTCAACGCTTCTCTACCGACGAAATGCAAACGGTATTGTCGAGGCGCTATGTCACACAATTTATTGATGTAGGTTATTTAGAAGACCGACGAGATATTACTAATTTAGTGGGCTACCCAAACTACTTTGCTACGCCTACGGTGTTAATAGTTGACCCAATATCAAATACGCTAGTGAATATGAATTCACTCAAGAAATGGCAGAGTGCAGATAGTGTTGAACTGCCAATATATATTGAACAATTTTCTCGTTTTAATAAAGAAGAAGCGCCGTTAATAATCACTCAAAGTAATGATAACGCAGCCTTAAACACGTTTGAAACTCAGCAAAGCGAGCGTTTACAGCAAGGCTATAAAGTTTTAGGACCTTTGTTAGCAGCGAGTGACGCTGAGGAACGTAGTGATATTCTAGGGGAGGAACGTGAACAATTTTTGAAACTGTGGCGAGAAGTTAAACAATTTAGAATTGACCTGCAAGCTACTATCCATGAATTAAGAAACACCGAGGTTGATGCCACAGAACTACAGCGAAAATTAGCAGACGCAACGCTAAAAGCACAATCTTGGGAACAAGACTCTGTTAAAAATTAGCAGGTTAAATAGCGGCTAATATTATCAAAAATCGAATAGCGCAGCGTGTTATCGTCGAACGTTACGTCGTTCTTATATATAATTGACATGAGTTATATAAAACAAAGTGCATTTCTCTTGGGTTTGCTGTTGATTATGACCATCAATTTATATAACATTCGGGCTATCAATTCGTGCACCTAAAAAATTCTAAGATGAAGTCGAACTAAAATGACTATTGCAAATTTCAGCCACCATCATCATATGAACGCATAACCTTTCAGGTTCGTGCTGGAAGGGTGTTGTTTCCTTTCCATGGCATTAAAGAAATTTGAAGCCCTCGAGAGGAAACTTTCGGGGGTTTTTTGTTTGAGTTTTGCAGTATATAAAATCAAATCGATCTCTGTCTGCTGAAATGAGTATTATATAAGGCTACTAGGTTGTGTAAGTGCATGATTTACTATGAAAACGCAGAAAAAATAGCGACGGAATTTGCGACTAACGCTGGCTTTATAATATAGATTTTGTAAACAGTAAAAGTGACCAACGATAAACCAATAAGCAGTAGAAATTAAGCGAAAGCACATAAAGGAACTAGAAATGAGCGATTCAACAAGATTAAAAATTGCAGTACAGAAAAAAGGCCGATTAAGTGATGACAGCATTGCGTTGTTGAAAGCGATTGGCATAAAACTACAAATTAGAGATCGCTTGCTCATTGCTCATTCAACCAATCAGCCTATCGATTTATTACTTGTGCGAGATGACGATATTCCAGGGTTAGTAATGGATGGCGTTGTCGACATGGGTTTTATTGGCGAAAACGAACTTGAAGAAAAAATGCTTGAGCGCCAATCTTCTAAACGCCCTGCCGACTTCAAAACACTTCGTCGTTTAGATTATGGTGGTTGTCGTTTGTCTATTGCTATCCCGAACGAGATGCAGTATGACGGCATAAAAACATTAAACGGCACCAAAGTAGCAACAACTTATCCCTATCTATTAGAGCGCTACTTCAAAGAAAATAATATTGATGCACAAGCTGTCATGTTAACAGGCTCTGTTGAAGTTGCGCCGCGCGCCGGTGTTGCTGACGCAATATGCGACCTTGTATCAACAGGCGCAACACTTGAAGCAAATGGCTTGCGCGAACAAGAAGTTATCTTTGAATCAAAGGCTGTTTTAATTCAAAGAGCGCAACCTTTGAGCGATGACAAGCAAGCATTAATTAATCGCTTATTACCGCGCGTTGATGGCGTTATGCAAGCAAAAGAAAGCAAATACATTATGTTGCATGCACCTAAAGCCTACCTAGAACAGGTGAAAAGTTTGCTCCCTGGAGCTGAGAACCCGACTGTATTGCCGTTAGCTGGTAATGACGACACTGTTGCTATTCACGTGGTGAGTTCAGAGACATTGTTCTGGGAAACCATGGAAAAATTAAAATCATTGGGCTGTAGCTCAATTCTTGTTATGCCAATTGAAAAAATGATGGGGTAATAGCGATGTGGTCGCAATCAATTATTGAATGGGGTTGTCTAACCGAGCAACAACAAATAGATGCGTTGTTGCGTCCGGCGATGAAAGACAGTGTTATGTTACGTGATACTGTCACTAAAATTTTGAGTCGCGTGCGTGAAAACAAAGACGCGGCAGTATTTGAATATACAAAACAATTTGATGGTGCACAGCTAACTAACTTACGTTTAGACCCCGCCATTATTGAGCAAGCAGAAAGCAAAATTAAAGCGAAGGTTAAAATTGCTATCGATACAGCTTATGCAAATATAAAGACATTTCACGAAGCCCAAATACCACAAGACATTCGTATTGAGACGACGCCGGGTGTGGTGTGTGAACAAAAACACGCCGCCTTAGAAAAAGTCGGCTTGTACATTCCTGGTGGCAGTGCACCTTTGCCTTCGACAGTATTAATGCTGGGCGTATCGGCGCAAGTAGCGGGTTGTGAGTTACCTATATTATGCACACCACCTTCGCCACAAGGCACCATTGCACCCGAAATATGCTACGCAGCAAAGATATGTGGCATCAAACACATCTTCTTGTGTGGCGGCGCTCAAGCAATTGCGGCAATGGCCTTTGGCACCGAGACCATTCCCAAGGTTGATAAGATATTTGGCCCAGGTAACAGTTTTGTTACCGAAGCCAAACAGCAAGTAAGCCAAGTGGTTAGCGGCGCCGCGATTGATATGCCAGCGGGGCCTTCCGAAGTCCTCGTTATTGCTGATGCAAACGCAGATGCGGGATTTGTCGCTGCTGACTTACTTTCACAAGCTGAACATGGTGCTGATTCGCAAGCCGTCTTGGTGAGTAACAACCGTACGCTGATTGTCAAAGTGCAACAACAAATTAGCTTGCAACTTGCTCAGCTTTCGCGTCGTGACATAGCGAGTAAAGCAGTCGACAACAGTCGTTATATTCTTACCGATAGTATTGAACAAAGTGTTCTGGTAAGTAACGCCTATGCACCTGAGCATTTGATTGTGCAAACCGACAATGCGCGCGAATTATTAGCAACGTTGAAACATGCTGGTTCTATTTTTATTGGTGCTTACTCTCCAGAATCTGCTGGTGATTATGCAAGTGGCACTAACCATGTATTACCAACCTATGGCTACGCGCGAAACTATTCAAGCTTAGGCTTGCTAGACTTTATGCGCCGTTATACGGTGCAAGAGTTATCGCGTGCAGGATTAGAAAATATCGGCGATGCCATTATGGACCTCGCCGATGCTGAAGGCCTCGATGCACATAGAAATGCGGTTAAAATTAGGCTGACTGGCTTGGACCTACCCGCAGTTTCACTCGATCAGACTGACAAGGCGGAAGTGAAAAGTGACAATGTTGCTGATAGCCCATCGAGCATTCAGCATCAAGCAGACAGCCGCGTATACATCTACACACCGGTAGGTGAATAGCCATGAGCAAGCAACCCAAAAACAGCGACGGTGAGATAAACACGAAAGTCAATTGGCTATTAGATCTCACCCTTGACCATGTTAACGCATTAACTCCTTATGAGTCTGCAAGACGATTATTTGCGGGCTCTGGCGCAGATACACAACAAGTATGGTTGAACGCCAATGAGTCTCCGTTTGCGGGCGACTACGCCGTCGATTCATCAGTATTCAATCGTTATCCCGATTGTCAGCCTGACACTGTAATTAAAGGCTATGCAAAATATGCAAATTTGCTAGCGGCACAAACCTTAGTAACAAGAGGCGCCGATGAGGGCATAGAGCTTGTAATTCGTGCATTTTGTGAACCGCGCCAAGATAGCATTCTTATTTGTCCGCCGACTTATGGCATGTATGCAATCAGTGCACAAACGTTTAACGTTAATGTACATAAATCAATGTTGAATGACAATTTCACCCTTAATATAGCCGACATACTCACTTATGTTGGTAAAGTCAAAGCGGTATTCATTTGCTCACCCAACAACCCCACCGGCACAAGTGTTTCTAAACAAGACATCGTTAGTGTGCTTGAAGCTTTTAAAGACCAAGCAATTGTTGTCGTGGACGAAGCTTATATTGAATTCGACATTGCTCAAACCCAAACTGATTTACTTGAACATTATGAAAATTTAGTCATATTACGAACCTTATCCAAAGCCTTTGCACTAGCGGGTTTACGCTGTGGATTTACGCTAGCATCACCAGCAATTGTGCAAACATTATTGAAAGTTATTGCACCTTATCCTATTCCTGCGCCGGTTGCTCAAATTGCAAGTAAGGCACTCGAATCCGATGGTTTGCTTAAAATGCATAACGACGTTGATATATTGAAGGCTGAACTTATTGCATTGCGAAAAGCCTTAACTAACATTGGTGACATACAAATTGTAGGTAATATTAACGCCAACTTTGTACTATTTAGAACACAAATGAAAACTGAGCTTATGGCGTTCCTTGTGAGAAACAAAATGTTAATCCGCGACCAATCAAAACAGGTAAACTTAAACAATTGCCTGCGTATTAGTATTGGAACCCCAGAGCAGAACAACACATTATTAGCACTAATAAAGGCATTTTTTGCCGACGGAAATCAATAATATGAGTCAACAATCTATTCTTTTCATTGATCGCGACGGTACCTTAGTAGAAGAGCCCCCCGTTGACAAACAACTCGATAGCTTGGAGAAGTTGATCTTCGAACCCAACGTTATTCCCGAACTACTCAAACTCCAAGCTGCTGGCTTCAGATTGGTGATGGTTTCAAACCAAGATGGCTTAGGTACGGATAGTTTTCCAATCGCTGACTTTGATTTGCCGCACAATGCGATGATGAATATATTCTCTAGCCAAGGCGTAGTATTCGATGACGTATTAATTTGCCCACACTTTGAGGCCGATAATTGCAGTTGCAGAAAACCTAAATTAGGCTTGGTAAAAGACTACTTGCAAGCAGGTAAAGTCGATTTCACTCGTTCTTTTGTGATTGGTGATCGTGATACTGACATACAACTTGCAGAGAACATGGGCATCAAGGGTATTAAGTACGACCCTACAAGCAACAACTGGCCCATGATCACTCAGCAATTAACAGTAACAGAGCGCACGGCAGAGGTAGTCAGAACGACTTCAGAAACAAATATTAGAGTAAAAGTAAATTTAGACAGTTCACAAAAACCAGAAATACACACCGGTTTAGGCTTTTTTGACCATATGCTTGATCAAGTAGCCACACATGGCGGCTTTTATCTGAACGTAAGTGTCGATGGTGACCTTCACATAGACGACCATCACAGTGTTGAAGATACGGCTCTTGCATTAGGTGAGTGTCTGAAAAAAGCATTGGGAGACAAACGCGGTATTGCCCGCTTTGGATTTGCCTTACCAATGGATGAATGTCGTGCTGAATGCATTATGGATATTTCAAATCGTCCACATTTAAAATTTGACGCTAAGTTTAGCCGTGATGCGGTCGGTGATATGGCAACCGAAATGGTGCCTCATTTTTTCTATTCAATTGCGCAAACAATGGGTTTGTCGTTGCATTTATCGACAACAGAGGGCAACGCTCATCACCAAGTAGAAAGCTTATTTAAAGTGTTTGGTCGTGCGTTGCGCCAAGCGATAGCGAAAGAAGGTGATGCTCTGCCGAGTACCAAAGGATCGTTATAAATGTCTAGCTCATTGGTCATTGTTAATACGGGCTGCGCAAATATAGCGTCGGTTAAATTTGCATTTGAACGCTTAGGCATCAACGTTGACGTATCTGACGATGTTAAGGTGATTGCAAAAGCACAAAGAGTGTTACTACCTGGCGTGGGTAGTGCGCCTGCAGCAATGAGCAGTATCAATCGCAAAGCCCTAGCCGATTGTCTGCGTTCGTTAACGCAACCCACGTTGGGGGTGTGCTTAGGTATGCAATTGATGGTTACCGATTCACAAGAAGGTGAATTTGGTAAAACCGATTTGACCAATAGTTTACATTTAATTCCCGGCCACGTTAAACGCATGAAAGTAGGCAATTTACGTTTACCTCACATGGGTTGGAATAGAGTCACAAGTAAATATGTAAACCCTCTGTTTGCAGGTATTCCAGATGGCGAACATTTCTATTTTGTACACAGCTACGCCATCGATGACTATGAATATACTTTAGCCACCTGCCATTATTCTTCAGGTAACGGCCAGTCAGGTAACAGCATATTAGCTAATAATATAAATGCCAAGTCGATCAGTGCGGAGCATGTCAGCGCCGATCAGCTTAAAGCCGATATTGGGACTACTTTCTCAGCAGCCATTCACAAAGACAATTTTTTTGGTGTGCAGTTTCACCCCGAGCGTTCAAGTGATGCTGGCGCGCAATTACTCAAAAACTTTATTCAGTTGTAAGGAAGTAAAATGATTATTCCAGCTATCGATTTAATCGACGGAAAAGTGGTTCGTTTATATCAAGGCGACTATAACCAGACAACCGAATACCAGCTTGACCCAATTGATATAGTTCATCAATATGCCGACGATGGCGCACAGTGGTTGCATATTGTTGACTTGACCGGCGCTAAAGATACGGCTAAACGGCAACTCACTCTTATTTCAAAGATGGTTGCCACCAAGCGTATGAAGTTTCAAAGCGGCGGTGGTGTACGCACTAAAGCAGATGTTGAAGGCTTATTGAAAGCAGGTGTGCAAAGAGTCGTTATTGGTTCACTTGCGGTTACTCAACCAGACGTTGTTGAGCAATGGATGGTCGAATTCGGTCCGGAGCATATTGTTCTTGCGCTGGATATTAACATTGATGAGCAGGGTAATAAATTTGTAGCCACTCATGGCTGGCAAAAAGACTCAGGCGTGTCCATTGAGACACTGATTGAACGCTACTCGACGGTTGGTTTAAAACATGTACTTTGCACCGATATTAGTCGCGACGGGACACTCCAAGGGGCAAACGATAGCTTATACAAAGAAGTGGTTGCACAATTTCCTGATATTCAATGGCAGGCCTCTGGTGGCATCGGTAGTTTGCAGGATATTGAAGTGTTAAAACCCACTAATGTTGCTGGCGTGATCTTAGGTAGAGCCTTGCTTGAGGGCAAGTTTACAGTGAAGCAAGCCATTGAATGTTGGTTAAAGTAAGTAAAAGATTTATTAGTAAGATTACGGACCTTAATTGATTTAGCACTAATAAATACACTGCAAAGCTGCTACAGCTATTGTTCAAAGTTAAATATTACGTAAAATGGCCCACATTACAAACGCTGTCAAGCAACATGCTGATGGTACAAGGTCAACAAAATTAGGCGATTATCGCCAACAACAACAATTGGGAATTATACATGGCTGTGTTCGGGACTGTTTTTATGCCACAAATGGCATTAGCAACTTTTGAAAATGATAAGTGGAACGATGCCCAAAAAGTCTCTGCTGAGAGTATTCAAATGCACCCTGGCGCACACGTATTGCATTATTCAAGTACTTGTTTTGAAGGTTTAAAAGCCTTTCGCCACGAAGATGGCGGTATTTACGTATTTAGAATGGATAAAAACCTCAATCGTTTTGAACAAAGCAGTGAACTACTGAATTTACCTAAAATAAACAAACACCAAGTTGAAGCAATGATCCTAGACATTGTTGCTCAATATGCTGATGACGTGCCACAACCTCCCGGCTCTATGTACATTCGCCCTACTCATGTTGGTACTGAAGCTTCTATCGGCAAAGCCGCAGCCCCTTCGCTGTCGTCTATGTTGTATGTGCTCTTGTCACCTGTTGGCGATTACTTTGCCGGCGGCGCCAAACCGTTGCGCTTATTGCTAGACGAAACAGGTATGCGCTGTGCACCGCACATGGGCATGATCAAAAGTGGTGGTAACTATGCAAGTGCATTAGGCCCTATCTTAAAAGCGCGCAGCGAAGTGCAAGCAGATCAAATACTTTTCTGTCCAAATGGTGACGTACAAGAAACTGGCGCAGCTAACTTTATTTTGATTGATGGTAACGAAATCATCACAAAAGCGCTAGATTCTAGCTTCTTACACGGTGTGACTCGCGATTCTATTTTGACGCTTGCCGCCGACTTGGGCATGACCGTTAGTGAGCGCAACATTACCGTTGATGAGTTATTAGAGCGAGCAGTAAAACCTAGCGTTGAAGCTGCACTTTCTGGCACCGCTGCAGTGCTTACTCCAGTAGGTACCTTCATTCACAATGGCAAAGAGCATCAGGTAGGTAGCGGTGAAGCAGGCCCAACTACTATGAAATTGCGCCAAGCATTGAATGATATTCAATGGGGTAAAGCTGAAGACAAGCATAATTGGCTGGTTAAAGTTAACTAGCATTTATGTAACCGCCAATCCAAAAATATTGTTAATGTAGCTACCTAATTAAGTACGTTATTGAATTTCATAACAAACCTACTGAGGTGGCTAGATAACAAACACACCCTCCAATTTTGTATTTTTAGCTGTGCTCACCACAGATATATTGCTTCAGCTAGTGTGCCTTTGTCTTTGAATTCTACACTATCACAAAGTTGTTTGACCAATAGTAAACCTCTGCCGGCATAAGCCAGTTCGACGTTATCAGTCTTGCTTAACGTTTTAATCACACCTAACACATCAAAACCAGGCCCACTATCTTTGACATTAATAATCATTTTTCCGCCGCCGGTTCGATTAAAATACTTTAGTGATATATTAACAAAACCGGTATCTACATTATTTAACCTTCTCTTTCGCTCATTAAAATACTGACCAAACCCTTCAGCAGAACTTTTTAATTCAGAATTTAAACCTAAAACCCCATGGTCAAGCGCATTCATAAATAACTCAGCTAATATGGTGTGCACACTTTGCCACTGCGGGCCGGTCCCTTCAATAGTATTGATTTGACTCATTATAAGAGGTACCGGGTTAATATAACGTAAGCGTTCGGCACACAACTTTAGCTGTAACTCCCATGTGGAATTTTCATCGTAAGAAAGTTTAGCCGTAGCTGTGGTCTCGAAACGTGAATAATCAAACATACTATCTCCACCTGCATCAACACCCTCCATGAACGCTTGGTCACTATCATCAGCCGTAACCAACATGCATGGTGCTACGTTATGATTTTGCAATTCTTATTGTTGAATGGTCATTAATTTATGAAATTGAGCTATCTCCAGTATTTTACTAACCATAGCACTTGGTTTACTAATAATAAGCTCTCCTGAAAGCTTATCAGCATGGTCCTTTAATAACAGAATCATACCTAAAGCAGAGCTATCCATATACGCTGCTTTACTTAAATCTAAAACAAACTTAATGCCCGTAATTTCGATATCACTATAGGCCTCTCTAAAAAGTTGATATTGAGAAAACTCAAAACTCTCTTCAATTACAATTGTTAATACTTTTTTATCTTCTGAAATATTTGTTTTAACTGTCACTTGGCAAGTACCCCATCACTAAAATAACTCAATGTCACCTTCGTCCAAAGAATTCTGACTGACACTACGATTTTGATTTTCATTTTTACTCTTTGCAATAATTTCCTGACATCTATCTCTTAAAGTATTAATTTGTTCTTGTGTATACGTTTCACTTTCATTACAAAAGCTATCAAGATTTTCATTAATTTTTCGAATACTGTCGGTATTAATTTTTAAAGAATTTAACGACTGGTAAGTTAAATCCTCAAATTGTAAGGAACGAATACCTAATGCAGCAGCACTGGCTATTTCAGGTGTAATGTTAGAAAGTTCATTAACTTTTGCTTTGCTATCCTCACTAACATCTTGAATATGCACTATCATCGCACCGATATGTTCTTTTGCTTGCAATATAGGAGTCATATCAGCTGAGGCTATTTCCTCTACAGACTCTCTTAACTTGCTTATCGTCCCTTTTGCTAAGTTAATTTCTCTGCGTATATTTTCATTTAATTCAGTTGAACTGACGGAAAGCGATCTAACTTCATTGGCAACCACCGCAAAACCGCGACCGGCCTCACCCGCTCTTGCTGCCTCTATCGCAGCATTTAATGCCAATAAATTTGTTTGCGTAGCAATTCGTTCTACTTGCTCTAGTAAAGCAAAAACACTATCAAACTGTTTAACCATTTCGTCTGTAAACGCCATGGTTTGGAGGCTTTGCTTACTGGTATTAACGATCACGCTAACAAAGTCGTCTAAGGTTTTATTAGACTCATGAACAAACGATGCCAAGCTCGTACCTTCATCATCACCAATACTTTGGCTTTGTTGTATCAAAGCTGAAATCATGGTTTGTTGTTCTTCACTAAGTTGCGTTAAATTTTTAAAGCAATCAGAAATACCTAAAACAGCATCACCGACCAAGCCACTAGTGCGATCGATTTCATTGTCAATAATTTCTACTTCGTGTTGATAAAACTCATGCAAATCTTGAATTATTGAAATCATTAACGGATTCTCATTTCTATTTTCATGCAGTTTTACCGGTTCAGTTTTATCTATCTTTTGCTTGGTATTCAAGAACAGTAGCGCGAGTAAGCCAAGTGAAATTAAAATATTTAGAACATTAAATTCTAGTAAAATTGCATTCACTAACAATAATGAAATTAAGCTTAGAGCGACCCCAAATATAATGTTTTTATTAATATTCATCATTCTTCTTTTTCATCTCCGCTTTGTTTAATGATGCAAAGTCGATAATGCTACTTGCTATATTGGCTAAGCTAATCTGTTCACATTGTGCATTAAGTGCATAAGCTTTACCCGGCATACCCCAGATCAAACTGCTGGCTTTATCTTGAATTATTGTCTTAGCGCCAGACTCCTTAAGATTCAGCATACCTTTAGCGCCGTCTCTTCCCATTCCTGTGAGCAAAATAGCCTGAACATTTTCGGCAAAAGGAATGAGTGAATCAAATAAAACGTCTACACTTGGCTTGTGCCGGCTAACTTCTGGCGAATCTTCTAAAGTACAGAAGAACCCACTCCCTCTTCTTACCACTTTTAAATGCATGTCCCCAGGAGCAATATAAGCGTGACCGACTTTTATTTTTTGACCATGTTGTGCTTCTTGAACCGTTATTTGACAGCAACTATTTAGACGATCAGCAAATCTGCCACTAAAGGATTTAGGAATATGCTGAGTAATAACGATAGCCGGTGAATTGTCAGGTAAATTTAACAATACTTTTTTAATCGCTTCAGTGCCGCCTGTAGAGGCGCCAATGGCAACCAAATGGTCAACTCGTTTTAAGCCTTTAAAGGGCAATATTTTATTTTCTGAATCGCTAGCGATAACTTTGGATAATTTGAAATTTCGTTGTTCAATAGTCGCTGCTTGTTTGATTTTTGTGACTAAGGTTTCCTTAAAGCTATTTTTAGTTGCTAATAATTCTGCAACACTGGGTTTAGCAATAAAATCGACTGCGCCAATTTCTAGGGCTTCTAAGGTGATATCTGCACCTTTTGTCGTCAACGTAGACAGCATTATTACTGGCATAGGCCGCAGGCGCATTAAATTACCTAGAAACGTAATTCCATCCATTTTTGGCATTTCAACATCAAGCGTTAAAACGTCTGGATTTAGTCTTTTAATTAAATCACGCGCAACAATAGGATCTTCGGCTTCCCCTACTACTTCAATGTCAATTTCGTCCTTCAAGGCATCTTTGACAATGTTGCGTATGACAGATGAATCATCAACAACTAATACAGTTATTTTTTTCAATGTCTGTTCCATCCTTTATTGCACATTAAAATAATTCTATATCGCCATCAACCTCGTTATGGTCAATGTGCTTGGAATAATTTTTTTCTCGTTGAGCGATGGTATCGTTATGTAAATTATTAAGTTTTTTAACGAATGCCCGCCCACTAGCTGGCTCAAAAATTACTTTTCTGGGATACAAATCACCAGTATCTGTCGTTTCAATTTGTATATTTTCCATTTGTAAATAATGCATGGCAAAATCAATGTTTCGCTTGCCCACATCAGTCATTTGGTTTAACACTTTGCCACCACCAAAAACTTTAGCTAGCAAATGCTCACGCCGCCCTCCATTTTTTAATATCGTATTAATCAAATGTTCCATAGCGAAGTTACCGTATCGTGTTGCATCGGAGGAAATACCGCGTTTTCCCCAGTTAACTTCATGCGCTTTTTTATCAGTTAGAGGCAACATAAAGTGATTCATGCCACCTATATTTTCGTTTTTATCCCAAATGCACGCCGAAATACAAGAACCAAGAGTCGTCGCAATAGCAACATTATCTCTGGTCATATAAAACTCACCCGGTAAAATTTTGGCAACCACAACTTCTCTATATCGATCCCAGTAATGATTCACATGGCTGAACTCGGGTAAACAACGTGAAAGACATCGTTTTACCTCAATACTTTTATTGCGTTCCAAAGCAATTAACCTTTAACAGCTTGATTGCATAACTCTGGTTTCCTAAAAACAGTACGTCCACCATTGGAAAAATACGTTTGATAGGCCCCTAAATTCTCACTATGTCCTAATATCAATAATCCGCCAGGCTTGATATATTCATAATAACGAGCGAATAACTCTTGTTGAGTCGGTTTATCAAAGTAAATAATGACGTTACGGCAAAATATGACGTCAAATAGTCCTTTCATCGGCCATTCATGTAGCAAATTTAATTGCTTAAACGTGATTAGGTCTCTTATTTGTTTACTCACTTTGACATTTTTACTATTAGCACCTGTTCCTTGAATAAAATACTGTTGTTGCATTTCCTTTGATAAGTCTTCAATACGGCTCTTGTCATAGATACCTGCTGCACCTTTAGCCAGCACATTACTATCGATATCTGTCGCTAATATTTTAACGTCCCATTGTGGTAACTGGCTTTGCATCGCCTCTAACAATGTAATAGCAATGCTGTAAGGCTCCTCACCTGTAGATGATGCAGAAGACCAAATCCTTATCGATTTTTTTTGCTCTCGTGCTTTATTCTCTCGCGCAATTATTTTTGGTATCTCATGTTCTCGCAAATAATCAAAATGATGCTTTTCTCTAAAAAAACTGGTCAAATTTGTTGTTATCGCATTAATGAAATAATTTTCTTCCTCTTCTGATTTTGTCTGCAATAAATGACAATAATCGCTAAAACTATCTAGCTTACGCTCTCGAATAATACGCGAGAAACGCCGATAAACCATTTCCCGTTTACTCTCATTGAGCATTATCCCAGTTGTACTGTGAACGTACTCACAGACAAACTTAAACTCTTTTGTAGATAGACTATGGTCCTCGTGTCGCTCATCTGCCATTACATTCAACCTTTTACAGCATTAAAAAATAGATCGATTGCTCTTTTCAGAAGCTCTTTACAAAAGCTCTTTACAAAAGCTCTTTACAAAAGCTCTTTACAAAAGCGAGCCTCTAAAACTCTTTCCAATCGTCATCAGATTTAGTTACACGGCGCGTTGACTGCGGACGAGTCGCCGGCTCTCTTTTTACAGCACCTTGCGCTGTGTTTGCCGATGCACTCCTTACTGGGGCTCGTCTTGACAATGCTCTGCTGGTAACTGGCTCAGGTTCTACCTCAACACTTTTAAAGAAACTAATTTGTTCTAGCAACCCTTGAGCTTGTTCTTCCATTGATTTACTTGATGCTGAAGCTTCTTCAACTAACGCCGCATTTTGTTGCGTCATTTCATCCATTTGACTAACAGCCTCGCTGACTTCACCGATACCTGCAGACTGCTCCTTACCTGCACTGTCAATATCCTTAAGCATTTTACCAACCTCGGCAATAGCACTGACGAGTTCAGTAAAGGTTTGTCCTGTTGCATCGACCAATTTAGTGCCTTGGCCAACTGCCTCAACACTGTCATTTATTAAGCCTTTTATTTCTTTTGCTGCGCCGGCTGAACGTTGCGCTAGATTGCGAACTTCAGCTGCGACAACAGCAAATCCTCGACCTTGCTCACCGGCTCTCGCTGCTTCTACAGCTGCATTAAGCGCTAGCAAATTGGTTTGGAATGCTATTTCATCAATGACACTAATGATATCTGCGATTTTCTTACTCGACTTATTAATATCACTCATTGCTTCAATCGCATTTTTAACAACTTCGCCACCATTCGTTGCTTTTTCCATAACGCCGGAGGAAAGTTTACTTGCTTCAGTCGTATTTTCAGCATTTTGTTGAACTGTGCTTGTAAGCTCCTCCATTGCTGAGGCCGTTTCTTCAAGACTTGATGCTTGCGTTTCAGTACGCTGGCTTAATTCATTATTACCTTCGGCAATTTCTCTTGCGGCATCAAAGACATTTGTTGACGCACTGCGGATCTCTTCAACCATATTACCTAGGTTTTCAATTGAACCGTTCATCGCATCAGCAAGCAGCAAAAATTGGCCTCCGTATTTACTATCCATAGTCTGCGTTAAATCGCCGTCAGCTAAAGCTTGAGCAATATTAATTGCATCATTAATAGGTTCAACTATCGCTTCCATTAACTCATTAATGTTGTTGCCTAAGCCGAGCATGAAACCAGCATAGCTTGTGGTATCAATCCGGCGATCCAATTCACCACTTATTGCGGCGGTAATGAGTCCTTCAACTTGACTTTGAGCATCTTTCTCTTCGGTTAAATCTAGCCACTGAACAGCGGTACCTACATGATTATGTTTTTCGTCTTTCAGTGCTATCGCAATTAACTGAAAGGATAAACTGCCAACAGAAATTTCAGCGGTAAAAGGCAGATTAGCCATATTTCCAAGCAAGTTTTGCTGATGAGCAGGATCTTTATGAAAGCTGTCAAAATTACTCCCAACAACAGTAGCGACAGAAAACGCAGGTAAAACTGACCTTAACTCTGCCTCGCGGCGCGCCAGCATTTTAATTACAGCAGGGTTACAATATACAATCTTACCTTCTGTATCAGCCATCATAAGATTAGTTGTCATGCCTTCTATAGCAGACGATAAACGACCAACTTCAATTGCTTTGGTGCGCGCTTCTGTCACATCTTGCCACTCAAGCGAATTGCCTATGTATTTGCTTTGCGAATCTAATATTGCCGTCACGTTAAGAGAAAATGTTAGGTGGGCAACATTAATGTCTGTGCTCCATGGTAAGTTATTAACATCATCAAGAAGCTTGCGTTGATGTGCTGGGTTTTTATGAAACATATCAATGCAAGCGCCTAATACTTTATCTTTATCAGCACTAAAACCTGGATACACTTTTACAAATGTAGCTTCATTACTTTGCAGTAATGACAAAGTAGCTGCGTTTACATAGGTAATGATGAAGTCACGGTCGACCATCATAATAGGGGTTGCAGATTGGTCTAAAGCCCCCTGAAGACGAACAGCTAACTCATTGTTACTATTGGTTATATCCATGATTTTTTGATTACCTTTATTATCTAATTGAGATTTAGTCGACAATGTTGTCGCTGCATTGGCCGCATCAATCATCGTATCGGCTAATATTTTATACACCGCGGTCCATGCTCTTTTTACTGGAACGGTATATTCATCACCTAAACCGGTTTCAAGCGTTTTTAGTAATGCGGCTCCGACAGTGTCGTAGTGTTTTGCTTTGACACCGTAATTCAGATGACGCTCTCCGAGTTTTTTCAATGCTGGAATGAGTTTATCTGTATCGTTAAGTAACTTTACTGCAGCATCGAGCATGGTCATGAGCTTGGAGCCCTGCTCAATCATATCTCCCTTAAACAGAGGCTTAAGCGACGGATCCATCTCAAACAAGCTTTGATAGAAAATTTTCGCTGCTTGTGGGGCAATGGGTTTAACTTTTTCCCAACTTTCTTGAACTGTCGTAATTTGTTTTGGTGTCATAGCCGAATTCCTATCGTAAATACTGTAGGGTTAAATTTAATATCTCGATTACTCTGATATCTTATTCTCAACTGACTTTTGCTCGACGGTAAATAACTCGTTTTCATTTAAGAGCGTTTGTGTGTCGAGCAAAATAATTAACTTTTTTTCAATGCTAGCAATGCCTTTTAAAAAACAACTATCGATTTTGTTACCAAACGATGGCGCTTTTCGAATTGCACTTGCAGAAAATTTATAAACTTCAGAAACAGCGTCTACAACGATACCTACAACCATCGGTTTTATTTTTTCTTGAGTGCGTAAAATAATGGTGACTGTCTTTTCGTCATAATCTAATGGAATCTGGCCAAAGCGTTGGCGTAAATCTATAATTGGAATAATCACTCCTCTAAGATTGATTACTCCTTTGAGATAGTTAGGCTTGTTAGGTAATTCGGTCACTTCACTACAAACCCTAATTTCTTGTACATATAAAATATCGACACCATATTCTTCACCTTGTAACATAAAGGTGAGGTATTCCTGTTCTAATTCAGACATGTCTGTTTCACCTAATCTACTTTATGTTTTTCGATGAGTTGCAATGTTTCAACATTCAACAAAGTAACCACTTTTGCGCCGACATTTATTAAACCTTCAATGTACGACTGCGGCACACAGCCACCAAAATACGGTGAATTTTTAATTTCGTTATCTTCAGCATTTAATACATCAGAAACCGCATCAACAACGAATCCAATAGTCCTCGACTGGTCTTCAATTTCGACTGTTAAAACAATAACTACTGTTATGTCGCTATAAGTTGCTTGGCCAATATTAAATTTTAAACGTAAATCAATAATCGGCACGATAATGCCGCGCATGTTGATCACGCCTTTGACATATTTAGGTGCATTGGGTATGACCGTTGGCTGCTCCCAACTTCTAATCTCCTCCACACATAAAATATCAACGGCGTACTGTTCCTCGGCTAATAAAAATGTCAGGTATTGCTTACCACTCGTAATAAAATCAATTCCTTCGAGTGAATATTCTCCTTGCTCCGGAATATCTTTGGCTAACGCTTGTATGTCCATTAAACCAATGCTCCTTCGAGAGTATGTTCACTTTGCTTTTCTTGTGCTCGCTTCATCGCCATCTCAATCATACCAGGCACATCAAGTATCATTGCCACCGAGCCATCACCTAAAATGGTCGCACCTGAAATACCTTCAACTTGCTGATAATTATCTTTTAAACTTTTTATGACGACTTGTTGCTGAGCTAATAAATCATCAACCAATAAACCAACTTTTTGGCCATCAGCTTCGACAACAACTAGTAAGGCGTTATTAACCTCTTTGGTATCAGCGGGTAAATCAAATAATTGGTAAATAGGAATAACGGGGACGTTATCGTCACGCAACCTATAGAGAGTCATATCGCCAGAAACCTTATTGATAAACTCTTCTTTTGCCTGCAATGATTCAACAATGGTGATGAGAGGGATAATATAAACTTCAGTGCCAACACGAACCAATTGACCATCCAATATGGCCAGCGTAAGAGGTAAGTTGACTTTAAACTTGCTGCCTTTACCAGGCTGCGATTCGACTTGAATTCGGCCACCTAAGGATTGAATATTTCTTTTAACGACGTCCATGCCTACGCCACGGCCAGAAATATCACTAATTTCTTTTGCTGTTGAAAAGCCAGGCTCAAACAACAAATCAAATACCTGACTATCGCTTAGCGACGCACTGCTCTCTACTAAGCCTTTTTCAATAGCTTTGCTCAATACGGCTTCTCGATTGATACCTCCACCGTCATCACAAATTTCAATTATAATGTTACCACCTTGATGATAAGCATCTAACGTTATAGTGCCGGATTTAGGTTTGCCGTTTGCTATGCGAATATCTGAAGACTCAATGCCATGATCAACAGCATTTCGAACCAAGTGTACTAGCGGATCGCCAATTTGCTCCATGACTGTTTTATCGAGTTCGGTTTGCTCACCTCGAATCACTAAGTTAATTTCTTTACCAGTTTTGATTGACAAATCATGCACTAATCTAGGAAAGCGGTTAAACGCAAAACTGATCGGTAACATGCGTATTTTCATCACACTTTCTTGCAGTTCTTTGGTATTTTGTAATAGTTGGTCTAAACCATTTTTTAGTTTTTCAAGTTTGGATATCTCAAAATCGTTACCTAACTCCGACAACATTGATTGGGTTATAACAAGCTCACCCATTAAATTAATGAGCGAATCTACTTTATCAACTCCGACACGAATAGAGCCCAAATCTTGTTTTGTTTTGGTTTTATTTTTCTCTGCTTTCTCTGCTTTCTCTGCTTTCTCTATTTTCTCTATTTTCTCAGAAGACTGAATAGCACTTGCCGGTTGCTCAGTTACTAATGCAGTTTGGCTGTGTAATATTTCTGGGTCGACGCTAGCAGAATCACCCAGAGAATCTCGAGTTTCACTTGAGCTAGATTTAGGTGATGCCTCCAGCTCTACAATTTCTAATTTGCATTCATCCTCTACCCATTCAAAAACTTCTCTAATATCTTCTTCACTAGCATCAGAGATTAATGATAATTCCCAACTGATATAAAGCTCTGTCGCATCCATTTCCGTGATAGCTGGCAATAAGTCAGTTTTAGCTTGTAGAGTCAATTGACCAAGGTCAGCTAACGCGCTAAATAACAATAAGGGGTCATTACCGGTTTGCACTAAATGATGTTCAGGAATAAAAGTGATATGCCAAATTTTACCTGCGGCTTCTGGAGTATGCTCATCACTTTCTAAAAATTCAATATCGCTTGCTGGGCTATCAATCTCTAAGGTTTGTTCTAGCAGATGGGTGGTTTCTGTTATTTTATCTTGGTCATAGTCAGCGTCATCTCTAGCCGCTTCAATTAATAAACGCATGCAGTCAACAGACACTAACAGTAGCTCTGTGTCTTTAGCGGTAATGTCGCGTCGACCGTCTCTTATCTCATCTAATAATGTTTCAACCAGATGAGTAAATTCGGTAACACTATCAAACCCAAAAGTTCCAGCTCCCCCCTTTATGGAATGTGCAGCACGAAAAATCGAATTAATGGTTTCACTATCACCCGCGTCAAGGTTCAGCAGGCTGGACTCCATTAATTCAAGTCCTTCAAAACTCTCTTCAAGAAAACTAGGAATAAATTGAGACAGATCGACACTCATAGCCTTACCTCACAACACGTTTAATGGTAGCCAGTAACTTCTCTGGATTAAATGGCTTTACCAGCCAACCTGTTGCGCCAGCTGTTTTGCCACGCATTTTCATTTCGGTAGAACTTTCAGTGGTTAGCATTAAAATAGGAGTGAATTTAAAGCTTGGTAGTTTCCGTAACTCGGTACAAAGAGTGATACCGTCCATATTCGGCATGTTGATATCAGAAATAACTAAATCAAAACGGCCTGCTTTGGCTTTATTTAATCCTTCAAGGCCATCCTTCGCCTCTGTGGTTTCGAAACCTGCACTTTTAAGAGTAAAACTCACCATGTCTCGGATTGAGTTAGAATCATCTACAACCAAAATTTTGGTCATTTTTGTTTTCCCTTTTACGAATTTACATAAAATAAAATAACCATTAAGTTTGTAATTTAGTAAATTTAGTGGTTTATATTTTCACTAAAAAGCAAACCCATTCATACCAAGCTGTTTAACACTTTGATAAATAATTGATGATTGCTTTTCCCAGATATAAGATTTTTTTTGTGCCGAAACATAGACCAATGCACTGAGTAGCAATTGAATGCCTACCGTATCAATGCGCGTAACTTCACTGCCATCAAAGATAATTTTTTCATGTTCATCGATGTATTCAATAAACTGCAATTTAAATGCGGATACCTCAGCAATAGTTAATTCTGCTGGTAATTTTAATATTAGATCTGACTCCATAAATCCTCATTTGCGCATGTAATTAGACGACGTAATTCGATTTTTCAACGCAATTAAAAAGAAAAATCGTATCGAAAATTTAATCTATTAAATTAACCGTATATTGAATCGAACAGTTCGATTTAGGCTTTCCAAACACCCATTTTTAACGGGACTGTTCTTGGTCTCAATAACCTAAGAGAAGGGTTTTGGTAAGGTATAATTAAATACCTTACCAAAATATATTACTTAAATTATTAACGAAACTTACTTGTATATATTATCGTAGCTTATATCAATTACTTTAGTTGTTTCGTTAGATTAATGGCCTTACAAAGAAAAACTTAATTTAAGTCAATTGAATAGGATTAAAATTAATTTTAAGTTGATAAAACTCAGTAACACTGGATTATATCGGGGATTGACTTACTTTTCTCTGTCACTAACCATCGCGAAATAAAACGCTTTTAAGTGAGCTTGAACTGTTATAGATATGGGTACAATTGGGTACTAAATTGCGATAGTAAATTTGAAATGTCTCAATAGAATTAGTCATTCATACAGCAATTAAGTGTCTGATTCTTATTGTATTGGGCAGATTGAAATTGTTTAATTGATGCGCTTGAATGGAAGGGAGATAATTGATTGGGTCTTATTAATGTAGACACTTTAGTTCAGAGATAATAAACAAGAAAATGATGGTCAAAATTTAGCAATAATGCTAGTTATACAGTCATTTCGAATCCTAACAAAGTAATATCATCTTGATAGCAAGTCGTTACTGTTTTAGCTTCACTCTTTTCACCACCGTCAATAAATACTAAACCACTTTGGTAAAGTTGTTTTAATACCTGTTCAATCGGATAAAGGGCAGACGCAGATAAAAATTCACTCAGCTTGGCATTACCGAAATATGTTTTATCTGCAGCTTGTGCCTCAATTATTGCGTCGGTATACAACACGACTTTATCTCCTGTCGCTAGTGCTATTGTTTTTTGTTCAAACTCAGCCATCGAATCCTCAAAAACGCCCAATAGCGAACAGTTAGAGCTTAACTCATGGACAGTCTGATCTTCGCCTTTGATTAAATAACCACAGGGGTGGCCAGCTTGACAATAGCTGAAACTTTTAGCATTTTCGTCAATAACGCCGTAAAACATTGTTATAAATTTACCGGGTGGGATTCTTTTATACAGTTTTTGATTGGTTTTTCGCAATACGTCTTCAGGATTACAACTTTCTTTAGCTGCTTCTTTAAACATATCAAATGCCATCAGGGTTAGCAGCGCTGCGGATGCCCCATGCCCGGTTACATCGGCGATCATCACCCCATATACATCGGGCTTTATCTCAAATACGTCATAGAAGTCCCCCCCGATATGGGTCATAGGCTCGAACTTAGCAGAAAAATTAAGACACTTACTGTCTGGAAATTTGGTCGGTAATATAGATTGTTGAACAAAACTGGCATGAGCCAGATCTTGTTCCATTATCGCAAAGTTTTCTTCTAATTGTTTATTGGCTTTTTCAGCAGCCTCTCTAGCTAAAATTTCTGCGGTGATATCTGTTTGCACGCCTACAAAATGAGTTAGGGTTTTTTCTTTGTTAAATATAGGGGTAAGCGATAATCTATTCCAAAACAGTTCTCCATTTTTGCGATAATTTTTTAGTAGCACAGTGCAAGACTCTGCTTTGTCGAGCGCTTGTTTCAATATACTCAAAGGCGCTTGATTTACTAACTCTTGATTAACGCCTTGTAAAAAACGGCAATTCCGTCCTAGTACCTCTTCGCATTTATATCCAGTGGTATGTTCAAAGCCTTCGTTAACAAAAATTAATGGCAAGTCAGGATGTTGCATATCTGCAATCGTAATACCGTCCTTTGCGCCATCAATCGCCAACTCCAATAACTCCAATGACTCACGTATTGAATGACTGTCGATTTTCCACATACCACCACCTTAAAAACAAAGATCCTCTGGATACTTGGACCATACTAATTGCAAAATCTGAACATAGCACTTTTTCATAATTCATATCGAGATCTTTTAAACTAAACACCCCATCATAAATAACATGCATGACAGATAAAGCATGTCATCCTGTTCTAATTTATTGTGATGTTAGTTTTTATCTTAATTTTTGGATGGATCTACTGTATATTTAGCAGGGTAATTCGCAGTATGTTTGTGTAGTTCCATTTTCCTGCCTGAATTTCTATTCAATCTTATTAACAGAAATATATATGAAGTGTATCTTATGTCGACCTGTAAAAAATCAAAAACGCCCAAGATGAAAATTAAAATACATTCAAATCAAACGCATGACATAGGTGGACCGCAATGTTAGCTAAACGCATAATCCCATGCCTCGACGTAAAAGACGGTGTTGTGGTTAAAGGGGTTAAATTTCGTAATCACGAAATTATTGGGGACATTGTACCACTAGCAAAGCGTTATGCCGAAGCTGGTGCTGATGAACTGGTATTTTATGATATTACGGCTTCAAGCGACCGGCGCGTAGTCGAAAAAAGCTGGGTGACTAAAATTGCGCAAGTGATTGATATTCCCTTTTGCGTTGCTGGCGGCATCAAGTCAGTTAAAGACGCAGGTAAAATTCTCGAAATGGGTGCAGATAAAATATCGATCAACAGCCCTGCACTATCCAACCCAAATTTAATCAAAGACTTGCATGATACATTCGGCCAACAGTGCGTTGTTATTGGCATTGATAGTTTTTTTAATGAAGAAACTGGCCAGTATGAAGTGTATCAATTTACCGGTGACGAAACGCGCACTCAAAAAACGGCATGGCAGACCATCGACTGGGTAAAAAAAGTTCAGTCACTTGGTGCTGGAGAGATTGTCTTGAACTGTATGAACCAAGACGGTGTTCGCAAAGGCTATGATATTGCGCAACTTACCGCGGTAAGAGCAGTTTGTAATGTCCCCCTTATTGCGTCTGGCGGCGCAGGTAAAATGCAGCATTTTGCGGACGTTTATAAGCAAGCCGATGTTGATGGAGCATTAGCGGCATCGGTTTTTCATAAAGCGATTATAGATATACCTGAACTTAAAGCTTGGCTATCCACTCAAGGAATAGAAATGCGCACCTAATGCGCATTGACTCAATAGGAAGTAAAATGAAAATCACTAACGAAACATCGAAGCAATTAGCGTGGGAAAAAATGGAAAATTTATTACCCGCTGTAATACAAGATTCCCATTCAGGACGTGTCTTGATGCAAGGTTATATGAATCAAGAAGCATTAGCTAAAACCCTTGAGTCAGGCAAAGTCACATTTTTCAGCCGTTCCAAACAACGTTTATGGATGAAAGGCGAAACCTCTGGCAATACCCTAGACTTAGTCGATATTTCAGCTGATTGTGATCAAGATTCTCTGTTAATTCTGGCTAAACCTAATGGTCCAACTTGCCACACCGGTGCTAGCACTTGCTGGTTCAATAGTGAACCGCCAACGATGACCTTTTTTGCCGAGTTAGAGCAAATATTAGCCGAACGCAAAGAAGCCGACCCATCTACCAGTTATACGGCTGAGCTATATAGCAAAGGTATTAAGCGTATTGCACAAAAAGTGGGCGAAGAGGGAGTTGAAACAGCGCTTGCAGCTGCTGTTCAAGATTTGGAAGAATTGAAAAATGAATCTGCCGACCTGTTATATCACTTAATTGTGCTGCTACAAGCCAGTAACCTCTCATTAGACGACGCTATTGGAGTATTAAAATCGCGTCACAATAAATAAAATCATTTTTATACTAGGCTTGACCCTAAAATATAGATATTTTAAAGGAATTGCATGCGTAACCTAATAAATAAATTGGTGTTCACCACTAAACAATTGCTAACATCCACGCAGCGGTCACTGTCATTGATTGCTGTCGCCATGTTGTTGATAACTGGCAACGCTAAAGCAGACGTCAACGAAGACTTGCATGCCCTTCTTAACCAACATTGGCAGCAAGCACAAAAAGAAAAAGTATTTTTTAGGACCGATCCTGATGCTTGGAAGCCAAACGGCAAACTAGCTGACTTTTCAGCTCAAGGTATTGCAAAACGCCAAGCCTACAATGCACAAGTCCTCAAACAGTTGTCCACTATAAATAGCAAAGAATTAAATGACGAAAACTTAATTAGCTATCGTTTATTCAAATATGAAAGGGAATTTGAACAAAGGTACTATCAATATCAAGACAAGTATTTTCCAATTAATTTTTTAAGTGGTTGGCACACTTATTTTGCCGACGCACCTGCCAATATGGCATTTCTGAATACACAAGATTATGATAATTTTTTAATCAGTTTGGAAGACTATCCACGATTCAATCGTGAAAATATAGACTTAATGAAACAAGGCATAAAGTCCGGGTTTGTGCATGCTTGTGAAAGCTTCAGAAACTACGATCAAACTATTAAACAACACATTGTTAGTAACGCTGAAGACAGCGCTCTTTTTGAACCATTTACGCGTTTCCCAGCTACGTTTACCTCTCAGCAAAAACAAAATTACAGTACAAAAGCGAAGCAACTCATTAACACTCATGTTGTCCCCTCGTATCAGGCGATGTTCGACTTTTTCACTCAACAATATATGCCTAATTGCCGCAAGCAAGCTGGCATTGCCTCTATTCAAGGTGGCAACGAGTATTACGCTTATGCGATCGAATACTACACAACAACCGCCCTCACTGCGCAACAAATTCACCACTTGGGCTTATCCGAAGTTGCGCGTATCAAAACAGAAATGCTGGCAATTATTGAACAAGTTGGCTTTGAAGGTACCTATGCAGAGTTTTTGCAGTTTTTAGCCAGTTCAGAACAGTTTTACGCTGAGAATGAGCAAGATGTTTTAGAAAAAACCGCGTTCATTACGCAAAAAATGTATGGAAAATTGCCGTTCTTTTTTGGTAATTTACCCAGAAATACATTCGCAATTAAAGGGTCGGCGAGTCGCGGCGCATTTTATATGCCTCCACCAGATAATCGCACACCAGGCACCTATTTTCTAAACTCTGTGCCAGCCCAACAACCCCTTTATAATCTTGAAGCACTGAGTTTGCATGAAGCAGTTCCTGGTCACCACTTACAAAACGCCATTGCAATGGAGCTCGATTTACCCGAATTTAGAAAAACACTCAATCATAGTGCTTTCTCAGAGGGTTGGGGACTCTACTCTGAACGACTAGGCAAAGAAGCCGGCTTTTATACCGACCCATATAGCGATTTTGGGCGCTTAGGCTATGAAATGTGGCGAGCGGTAAGATTAGTTGTTGATACCGGTATACATGCCTTCGGCTGGAGTCGTCAGCGGGCTATTGATTATTTAGCAGAGCATACCGCGTTGACCGACAAAGCCGTTGAGGATCAAATAGATCGCTACATATCATGGCCAGGCCAAGCGCTTTCATACAAAATTGGTGAACTCAAAATTCGTGAACTTCGTGCGCGAGTTGAAAAGAAGCAAGGCGCTAATTTCGATATCCGTGCATTTCATGACGCTATCATCGGCAGTGGATCTCTTCCTCTTGCGGTATTAGAAGAAGTGATTGCAGAGAAATTCGACTTGTAAAAAGCACAGAATGAGCGTCGCGGAGATTAAAACGCGGCGAAAATTAATATAAAAAGACTAACCAGAGGAAATGTAAGTAATTGATTTTAATTAATAAATAATTTTTTATTAAAAAAATACAGTTTTATTCTTGAAAAACGTCATTCCGTTATCATATATATAATGTGGACGCCGAAAGGGTCACAGAACCGCCGCCGAATAATCGGGGCACTTAAATTAAAACATATTGCTTAAAAGTAAAAGGATATGACTATGCGTACTATCGATCTATCTCCACTATACCGTTCATTCATTGGTTCAGACCACTTGGCATCTATTATTGATGCTGCAGCAAGGAATGAAAAACAAAACACTTATCCTCCGTACAATATCGAATTGCTCGAAGACGATAAATACAGAATTACGATGGCTGTTGCTGGCTTTGCGAAAGAGAATGTTGTTATTGAGGTTGTGGAAAACACACTCATTATTAGCGGCAGCAAAGAACAACCATCCGACGAAAGCCGCAAGTTTTTGCATAAAGGCATTTCAGAAAGAAACTTCGAACGAAAATTCCAACTTGGCGAGAATGTCAAAGTACTGAGCGCCGATTTGGAAAATGGTTTATTGCATGTCGATCTTGAAAGGGTTGTCCCTGAAGCTAAAAAACCCAGACGGATCGAAATAGGCAGTCAGCTTATTGAAAATAAATAAGCAGTAAACATACGCCTTAACTAGAGCAACAAAGAATTCCCTAGCTTTGAAGTTCAACCTAAAGGCAAACACCAGTTACCTCCCTTTGGCCATCGCATTTGCGGTGGCCTTTTTGTTTGTAGAGGATTATGTTTCTGCTTTAAATTAACTTGGCCGCTACGATATACAAGTTCCACAAAGACAATGCAATTAACACAGTAAAAGTACCTAACGTACCGCTAATACGTCCCCAACTTGCGCCTGATTTTGTGACTAAGCCATAGGCATGGGCAATGCGTCCATATACCAATATAATGCCGCAAACGTGCAAAAAAACATCAGCTTGTGACGTCATTTCGGCTATCAACAAAAGAATTAAACAAATTGGCGTGTATTCAGTGAAGTTAGCATGTGCTCTTGTCGCTTTTTGCAAAGCGTCTATATTACCATCACCTAAGCTAATTACATGCTCTCTTCTGACTTTGATAACTTGGATAGACAAAGCTAGAAAAACAAGGCCTAGCAGCCCACTATACAGTCCGGTAATAATTAAATTCATTTGGTATTTTGTTTAGTTAGTTTATAGTGAGTATAACGAATCGAATACGGGTTGAAACTAAAATATAATAACAACTTAGTTTCGCTTATTGTGTTAGCGTTAACCAATTGTTAAATTAACGTTATAAGTAAATAAATACCTAGTTTTATGAACTTGTGTCATTTTCTGTTTTTAACAACACCATATCCTTTACATTACTAGGAGATAAGATTTGAGTCATTTATTTAGACTAGGCGTGATATTAGTCATCGTTTGGTTGTTGTTGTCCGGCATCTACGAACCCCTGATGCTAACTTTCGGGGTTATTTCCGTTTTTATTTCTCTCTGGTTAACTAAACGCATGCTGCGGATAGATCAAGAGCAATTCACCTTTTTCGTTACTATCAGTCTGGTTAAATTCCTCAGCCAATTATGTTATAAAATTGTGGTATCAAATTACGATGTAACACTCAGAGTACTTGGTATACGGCCAGTACAATCGACTTTTATTACTATTGAAGTTCCTTTCGACAACGACGTTGCAAAAGTACTTTACGCTAATGCAATAACACTTACACCTGGCTCCGCCAGTATAGCGTTGTCGGATCATACACTCTTGGTGCACACAATCAGTGAACAAGGTGCTCAAGACCTCGCCCAAGGTGATATTTTGAATATCATGCCAAAGCAATATCAGGTAAAAACGATAGAGAATATTAACCAATGACGGATTATTACCTCGTTGCAGCATTAGCCATTCTTATTGCAATGGCTTTAGGGGTCTGCAGAGCATTATTAGGTCCAAGCGTGTTTGACCGTATTCTAGCTGTAAATTTATTTGGTACCAAAGCCGTGTTACTAGTGGCTATTTTTGCGTTCTTTTCAGGACGCCATGACTTACTAGACATTTCTTTACTTTATTCGCTACTTAACTTTGTTGGTGTTATTGCTGCTTTAAGATTAGTAGAAAGAGGTAAATTCTTTGCCAACAATAGCACAATAGAGCAAGAGAGTAGTTTAGATGATGAAAAAAGTAGCGACGAAAACTCAGTAAATAAACAAAAAGGAGACCAAGATGCTTGAAATCTTTGGCTTTGTGCTCATTGGATTGGGCTGCTTTCTGGGGCTTGTTGGGGCGTTCGGTTTAATCCGCCTGCCTGATATGTATGCTAGATTACATGCTGTTGGCATAACCGACACTCTATGCTCGTTTTTAATTTTGTCAGGACTCGCCTGTCATGCCGACTCTATTAATGTTATTGCTAAACTTGTTTTAATATTTTTATTCCTGCTGTTTACCAGTCCTGTTTCGTCCTATGCACTAGCAAATAACGCGTGGCGCTGGGGCTTAATACATAATCAAAAGATACATATCAGTAGTTTTAAAACAGATAAGGAAAGCGAATGAGCCTAGTCGTCAATTTAGTTCTCCTCGTTTTTCTTTTGGTCATGGCTTTGGCTGTCTTAAAAACCCGTCACCTGTTTGCAATGGCAATGTTATTTGGCTTATACAGTTTGTTGGTCGCCGGTCTATTTGTGGTTTTAGACGCACCTGATGTGGCATTTACTGAGGCCGCAGTAGGAACGGGCATATCGACCGTTCTCATGTTAGTTACTTTAGCTTCAATTAAAGATGGTCACGAACTCGTCTCCACACAAAAATCACGAACTGCTCCGCTGATCATTTGCGTGTTAATGGGATGTCTCCTTATTTATGGCACGCATGACATTGCTGAATTAGGTGATGCTAACAGTGCACCACACATGCAAGTTGCCGCAAGATACATTGAAAAAGGACAAGAAGAGACAGGTGTGCCAAATCTTGTAACAGCTGTGCTAGCAAGTTACCGAGGCTTTGATACCTTAGGCGAGGTGACAGTTGTGCTTACTGCAGGAATTGGTGTGCTTATGTTGCTAGGTTCAAGAAAAAAACTACGAATAAAAGAGGTATCCAATGGCAAATGATCTCATTTTAAGAGTCGTCACTAAGTGGCTGTCTCCCATCATTGTCTTATTCGCACTATATGTGCAATTTCATGGTGATTATAGCCCTGGTGGTGGTTTCCAAGCCGGTGTAATTTTTAGTTCTGCTATTTTACTGTATTCACTTACCTACGGTCTTGATGCTGCATTACAACTTATTCCTGAATATATACTACGTATTGGTGCAAGTTTAGGTGTGCTCATTTATGGCGGTGTAGGCGTTGCTTCAATGATGCTTGGCGGTAATTTTCTGAATTACAGCGTATTAGGTAGTACGCAAGTTGCTGGACAACATCTTGGCATTATTATTATCGAACTCGGTGTAGGTGTCACTGTGGCGTCCGTTATGATGTTGTTGTTTTTCACCTTTGCACGAAGGGTGGCACCAGAATGATTGAGTACATTGTTGGACATATTAACTATTGGTTAATTGTTGCCATTATGATGGTCGGTCTCTATACCTTAATGAGCCGCTCTAATCTGATCAAAAAATTAGCTGGATTATCGATGTTTCAAACCGCCGTTATTTTATTTTATGTGAGTTTAGGTAAAGTAACCGGAGGCACAGTGCCAATTATTAGCGAAAAATACAGTCTTTATTCAAACCCTCTCCCACAAGTTCTTATGCTGACCGCTATCGTTGTTGGTGTTGCCACAACGGCTTTGGGATTCGCATTGGTTATCCGAATAAAAGAAGCTTATAACACCGTCGAAGAAAATGAGATTTCGGCTATGGATGAAAAAGAATAATGGAACAACTTACCATCTTACTGATTGTCATCCCTTTGATGGTCGCCCCAATAACCGCATTAATCCCATCTGAAAAAGTGACTTGGTTATTAACACTTATTGTTTGTTTAATATCATTAACCATTTCTAGCTACATTCTTTACGAGGTAATCGATGGTAGCCACGTTATCTATGAATTAGGTGGATGGCGTCCGCCATGGGGTATTGAATATAAAATTGATTCTTTGAATGCATTTGTTGCGCTCATCGTTAGCGGAATAGGCTGTCTTTCTTGCTTATTCGCTTATCGCAGTGTTCCTGATGAAATAGAAAAGAAGATGATCCCACTGTTCTATGCGGCATTTCAATTATGCTTATTAGGCCTTTTAGGCATTGCATTAACGGGTGACATATTTAATCTTTTCGTATTCTTAGAAATTTCGTCGTTATCTTCTTATGCTCTTATCAGTATGGGCAAGAATAGGAAAGCGCTGACCGCTGCGTTTTCATATTTAATACTAGGTACTGTTGGCGCAACATTTTTCCTCATTGGCGTAGGCTTTTTGTTTGCTGCTTCCGGGAGCCTAAATACCGCTGACATCGCCAATAGATTCGATACATTCAAAGACATGCAATTGGTTGAAACAGCACTTATTTTTATGATAATGGGCATTGCGTTAAAAGCCGCGATATTCCCGCTGCATAGCTGGTTACCAAACGCGTATAGTCAAGCACCTTCAACAGTCGGTATATTCTTGTCCGCTACCGCAACGAAGGTTTCAATTTACGTGCTACTGCGTATCCTGTTCGACCTCTATCCTATCGACTATTGGGTTGACATGTTGTTGCCACAAATCATGCTGTCACTGGGTTGTGTCGCCGTTATCTATGGCTCATATCGCGCATGGCAACAAACTGAAATGAAACGGCTATTAGCTTTTTCGAGTGTCGCACAAATCGGCTATATTGTGATTGGTTTTTCACTTGTGAACCAACTAGGATTAACCGCCGCTATTCTACACTTGTTCAATCATGCCCTGATCAAATCAACTTTATTTATTGGTGCCGGTATCATTCTGTATAGAGCCAACACCACTGAATTAGGTAATTTAAGAGGCTTAGGCAAAGACATGCCATGGACATTTGCGGCTATTACGTTGGCAGGGCTCAGTTTAATTGGAGTACCGGGTACTGTTGGCTTTGTCACAAAATGGTACCTACTCGAGGCCGCGGTTGAAAAAGGCATGTGGATTGTGGTTATCACTATTGTTGTGGGCTCAGCGCTGGCTATTGGCTATGTCTGGAAAATAGTTGAAAACTTGTATTTCAGAAGCAAACGTAAAGTGCGTATACAAGATGTGCCAAGCGGCGACTCGGCGATTGCTAAGACGCCAAAGACCATGTCGATAGCCCTTTGGATTGGAGCCATTTTATGTATATTTTTTGGCTTAAATACTGAACTATCTTTTGAAGCGGCTTCATCTGCTGCCGCTGCATTGTTGCAGCAATAGGAATAATGATGACCCAATTAGCTTTAACGCATTTAATAATTCTCTCGATGATTGTGCCCATTGTTGGGGCGATTATTATATCCAGGTTAGATAAGCACATTAACCTGCGCGAAACAGTCACTATTGTGACTGCTCTCATACTTTTTGTTATCAACGTTGATATCTACCTCAGCCTTGACCTCGATCATGCAAAAGACGTGGCGGCGTCTAGGTTCACTTTTGCTGAACCTATTAAAGGTTTGTCAATTGCCTTCTCTGCAACCGCTTTTGGCAGTTTATTTGCCTTAATTGCTAGTGGCTTATGGATTGCCACATCCATCTATTCAATTGGATATATGCGCGCACACAATGAAAAATACCAAACGCGTTTTTATATCTTATTTGCTGTCGCTATCGCTGGCGTTATGGCCGTAGCCTATTCAGATAACCTATTTACCTTATTTTTATTCTACGAAATATTAACAGTCTCTACCTATCCACTAGTGACTCATGAAGGTACGCGAGAGGCCAGAAAAGGTGGAAAAACTTATATCCTAATATTAATGGGATCATCAATCTTATTTTTCCTACCCGCTATGGTCATTGTGTGGTTTGTTTCAGGCACACTTACTTTCCAAGAAGGCGGTATTTTAGCTGATAATCTCGACATGATTTGGGCTGCTCCCCTTTTACTGCTGTTTCTCTTTGGTATTAGCAAAGCTGGCTTAATGCCTTTGCATAAATGGTTACCCGCAGCAATGGTTGCGCCAACTCCTGTTAGTGCCCTCCTGCATGCGGTAGCGGTTGTTAAGGCCGGCGTATTCTCGGTAATGAAAGTTGTCGTATTCATTTTTGGCACAGACTTTATTACTGAATCGGGGGCAAACCATTGGCTAATTTGGATTCCGTTAATCACCATTGTTCTTGCCTCATTTATTGCTTTAACAAAGGATAATTTGAAAGAACGTTTAGCCTATTCAACGATCAGCCAATTAAGCTACATTGTTTTGGGCGCACTATTGGCGAATGAAGCCGGCATATTAGGCGGCACCATGCATATTGCGATGCATGCCTTTGCTAAAATCGCCTTATTCTTTGCAGCCGGTGCAATTCTGGTCGCTAGCCATAAAAAGTATGTAAGCGAATTAGCTGGCTTAGGGCGCGTTATGCCATTCACTTTTATCGTGTTTACGATTGGTACCTTAAGTATTATTGGTTTACCTTTCTTTGGCGGTATGTGGAGCAAATGGTATTTGATTTCAGGCGGCCTCAGCTTTGAAGGCCCAGAAGCCACATATTGGGCAGTACTGATTGGATTAACGGTCAGTTCATTGCTAAACATTTATTATTTATTAAGTATTCCGATGACTGCGTTTTTCAACAAGCCCGTTAGAACTGGTGCTGAAAATGATCACGATAGCGAACACTCTGCTAGTGGACGAATTAAAGAAGCCCCTATTGCCTGCTTAATTGGAATGGCTATTCCAACAGTCATGACAATTTATTTGTTCTTTGATCCACAAGTGTTTTATCGACTCTCATCAACACTAGCGAATTTTTAAGGTATCGAAATGAAGATTGAAACAAATAACACTGAACAAAAAATCCCATTTTTCGACAACCCTAAAAATGTCATGTGGATAATCCGAATATTTTATGCGATATGCATTTTATTAGTCGTTGCTGACTTTATTGTTCACCGACACATTTATGTCTCGTTTGAAGAGATCCCTACCTTTTATGCCCTCTATGGTTTTATCGCTTGTGTTGTGCTTGTTTTTATTGCAAAGGGAATGCGCTCATTTGTTATGCGGGATGAACACTTCTATGATAAACGCGAAGATGAGGTGGAGCAAGTAGTGCCTCGAGTTACTGTCGAGCATAGCTCTGATAATAGTCCTGATAACAGCACTGATAATAGTGCTGATAACAGCACCGACAATAGTTCTAATGAAAGTTCTAATGAAAGTACTAATAAGGAGTCGCATTAATGAGTTATGCTATTCCTGCATTTTTACCGTTTTTCTTAGCCGCTTTATTTGCCGCTATTGCCCCTATAAAGTGGCGCTATCTGTTAGTTTTAGTTCCATTGGTCAATGGTATCTTAATTTACTTAAACGCTGACCAACTCACTCCAATTAGTATTCAACTGCACACATTCACTCTTCAAATTATGGATGTCGGTGCACAAGTCACCGAACAAGATGCGAAACTGACTTTACTGTTTGCCTATCTTTTTCATTTAGCGTGTTTTATTTGTCTTATTTACGCATTGCATGTAAAAGACCGAGTACAAATAGTAGCAGGCTTGCTTTATGCGGGCAGTGCCATAGGTGCTGTTTTTGCCGGTGACTTTATTACGTTATTTATCTTTTGGGAATTACTTGCCGTTACTTCTGCTTTTTTAGTTTTTGCTCGCCGAACTCAAGCATCTAAAGCTGCAGGTATACGCTACTTGATTATCCAAGTACTGTCAGGCGTATTATTGCTCATTGGCGCAATTAGTTATTTCCAACAAACAGGCTCTACAGAAATTGGTTATATCGGTTTAGGCTCAATGGCATCATGGTTATTCCTAATTGCCTTTGGTATCAAAGCGGCCTTCCCTTTCATGCATTCATGGTTAACCGATGCTTACCCTGAGGCCACGCCTGCAGGGGCTGTTTTCTTGTCAGCATTTACTACTAAAGTTGCCATCTACATGCTTGCAAGAACTTTTCCGGGTGAAGACTTACTGATTTACATTGGTGCAGCAATGACTTGTTTCCCAATATTTTATGCCGTCATTGAGAATGACCTGCGCAAAGTATTAGCCTATAGCTTAATAAATCAGCTTGGCTTTATGGTCTGTGGTATCGGCATAGGTACGGCCTTAGCGCTCAATGGCACCGTTGCTCATGCATTTAATGACGTTATATTTAAAGGCTTATTGTTCATGACAATGGGCGCAGTGCTCCACCGCGTTGGACATGTTAATGGTTCGAACTTAGGTGGCTTGTACAAAACGATGCCGAAAACCACTATTTTCTGTATTATAGGCGCAGCGTCTATTTCTGCTTTCCCATTGTTTAGTGGTTTTGTCAGCAAGAGTATGGTGATGGCAGCCATGATTGAGGATGGTCACGAATATTTGTGGTTAATGTTATTGTTTGCATCAGCAGGCGTATTCCACCATGCTGGCATTAAAATTCCTTTCTTCGCTTTCTTTGCACACGATTCTGGTTTACGCCCCAAAGAAGCGCCTACAAACATGCTGGTCGCAATGGGTATCGCTGCATTCATGTGTATTCTAGTCGGTACTTACCCTGAGTTTCTGTATCAAATGTTACCTTGGGATATGGAAAAAGAATATGTGCCTTACGATTTAACTCATACGCTAACCCAATTACAATTATTGTTCTTCTCAGCTTTAGCTTTTGTTTGGCTAAACAAGAAAGGACTTTATCCACCAGAACTAAAATCAGTCAACTTAGATTTTGAGTGGGTATATAGAAAAGCAATGCCAAATCTAGGGCTTGGGTTAGCTAAAATGGCGAATAACCTCAAAGTCAATTTGCTTGGGTTTGCTTTAAGTGCAGTTAATGCGCTGCCTGAAATGAAACGGGGTAATGACGCAAATGCTGCTACATTGACAACGCGTATGGCAATAGGATTTGTTGTGTTAGCGGTATTAGCATTTGTCACACAATTTATGTGAGTTACAACATAACTCACTGTTCGGGATTACCGCAGATAATACTTTTTTGCAGACTTACCGACGCTTTTTGTGTCGTGCATCCAAATACGCTCTAATTATTTAACGTATCGCTTTGTATACTGCCATCAACCAAATTGATGGTGCGGTCGCAAGCTGCTGAAAGACGTGGATCATGGGTTACTAAAAGCACAGCACAACCACGCTCGCGATTCACTTTATGAAATAGTTCGAACACATCAGCAGCGGTGCGCGTATCGAGATTGCCTGTGGGTTCGTCGGCCAATAATAATGATGGTTGGTTGATAAGTGCCCTAGCAATAGCTACCCGTTGTTGCTGACCACCAGAGAGTTCGTTTGGCTTGCTATTGGAAAATTTTTCCAAACCCACGGCAACAAGTAAATCGCGCGCCCTCTGCGTCGCCAGTCTATCTGGCTTACCTCTCGCTAGCATTAGGGGCATCAGCACGTTGTCTATAGCAGTAAACGCCTGTATTAAATGGTGGAACTGGAACACAAAACCAATGCTATTACCACGCAGTGCTGTAAGACCTTTATCATCCATACGGCTGGTTGCCTGACCAAGTAAATAAAGCTCGCCGCTGCTTGGCTTATCGAGCAAACCCAGCAGGTTCAATAGTGTGCTTTTACCTGAACCCGACGGGCCAACCAATGCAGCAAAGTCGCTGCGCCCAATACTCAGATCAATTCCATGCAGCACCTCTATTTCGTTGGCTTGGTTTACGTTATAAGATTTTCGTAAAGCCTCTAAAAATAGCACCGAAGCAGTTTTATCAGACATACCGAATAGCCACTACTGGATCGAGTGCCGCCGCTCGACGCGATGGTACAGCAGCCGCCAGCACGCCAGTAAGAGTTGCCAGCACCAGCGCCGTGATAATAAGTAATGGTGGAATAGGAATATAAAATAAACCCGGTCCAAAGGTATTGAATACCCACACCAAAGCGTAACTTACTGCGCTACCCAAAACAGCACCTAGTAAACCAAATATCGCTCCTTGGATTAGAAAAATTCGCAAAATCTGATGTTGGGTTGCACCAGTCGCTCGCATAATTCCAATTTCACGCGTGCGCTGCACTACACTAACCGACAACACGCTGGCAATGCCAAAAGAAACCGAAATAGCGACAAAGATAATAATCATATTAGTAGACAGGCTTTGTGCTGTCAGCGCATTCATCAGTTGCGCATTGGTTTTAATCCAACTTTCTGCTTGCAACGACGTTAAACGCTCTACTTGTGCGGCAATATTTTGTGCGGCAAAAATATCTGAGACGGTCAGATCTATTACCGTGACTCCACCAGGGAGGTTTAGCAGCGATTGCGCCTGTTTCAGGTCAAGATACACATAGCGTGCGTCTAACTCTCGCACACCGAGCTCAAAGATACCGGCAATACTCACAACGACACTATTTTTTTGACCGCTTTCTAAGCGCAGTTTATTACCGACTTTTACGCCGAGTTCGTTAGCCAACTGGCTGCCAATCACAGCGTCATCAGCCCCTATCCGCAGCTGACCGCTAAGCAGATAACGTTCAAGCGGTATGATTTTGCGATAGCGGTCGAGGTCAATTCCAACTAATACTATTGACTCTATGGCTTCGCCTCGCCTTGCAGCTGCGGGCCCAGATACTACAGGCGAGACCGCCGTCAATATTGGCAACTGATCTAATGTGGCGCTAATTTGTTGCCAGTTGTTAATTGAACGCAGCCGCTGCGCCCGTTTATCCTCCAACAGAAAGTGCACAGTTCCTTGTGCGGGCTTTAGCACTTGGTTAATCTCATCTGGCGGCAGCAAGCGAATATGCGCCTGAGTACCCAGGGTACGTTCGATGATATTAGACTGCAGCCCTTGGATCAAAGCGGTAACAAACACAATAACAGCGACCCCTACTGCTACACCTATGGTGATCATTAACGACTGCAAACGACCCTCGCGCAGAAAACTGATGGCGATGGTCCACTCAGTCCATAAACTCCCGAAAAAACCTGTCAATTAAGCTGCTCCGGCAATTTATTGCGGGTGTCCGAGTTCCCAGTCGTGCTAGTCAGCGGATGTTTTTGCAGAGTAAAGCGCACCCGCGTCCCCTCAGGCAATGATAATGCGGCATCGGCTAGCACCTTATCACCATCACTCAGTCCTGCAATAACTTCAGTCATAGTCAAGCCACGCAGACCCAGAGTTACGTTATGTCGTTGCACCTTGCCGTTATGCACTAATAGAACATGGCCCTGATCTCCCTGTATGCCTCCAAGAGCATCATTTGGGATTACCAAAGTCTGCTCTCGTCGAGCAGTTTCTATATTCACTGAGACGGTCATATCTTGTCGCAGAAAATCAGGCGCGAGATCTACAATTAATCGCACTTCAACAGTTCCTCGCTGGGGATCGATACTAGGTGCAATAAAGTTTATGTGAGCAGGAAATGGTTTATCTAGGTAGGCATCCGCGATGGCGACTGCTGGCTGCTGTAGTGTTAACCGAGATAAATTACGCTCGTCGAGTGGCACAAGAAGTTCAGTGCTACCATCAAGCGCAAGGGTAAATAGTATCCGACCCGGCACGACCATATCGCCAGGCTCAACATTGCGTGTCAGCACAGTACCTCTCACTGCAGAGCGAACCACACTTTTCGCAAGCTGGGCTTGCACAGCAGCAAGGCGCTCATGCAGAAGAAGTTCTTCAACTCCGCCAGGCGCTAGCGCAACTGCTTTTAAAGTGGCCATCTCAACTACATTGTCAGCTAGAAGTTGGGCTTGCTGGGCCTGCTCTAGCGCCTCAATGGGTAGCAGTGAGCGCTCTGTCAGAGCCTTGCGCCGCAGAGTTTCGCGGCTTGCTTGTGCTAGCTGTATTTCAGCATTCGCCAAAGCTACCTCAGTTTGTGGACGCCTGCTGGTTGATAGCTCGGTTAGCGCTGCTTCTGCTTGGCGCACTTGCGCAGCAATATCATCCGCGCGCAGCACTAACAGGACATCGCCTTGCATCACGTGATCACCTTCCTGGACGAGACGCTCTAATACGACAGCCGTAATTTCACTGCCGACCTGTGCACGCGACAGCGTTACCACTCTTCCTGTCGCCACCACGGTTTGCACCAGTGGCATCGACGTTATAGTATAGCCAATAAGTTTCGGTCCATACCACCAACGCAGAATGCCTAAACCCACTGCCAGTATAAGCAGTATAATGATAACCACAAATTTATAATGGGCAGCGCGCAATAAATCTCTCCAGTTCAGTTTAGAAGCCTAGCTCATCAATAGCGGCATGTTTAGAAGCCTAGCTCATCAATAGCGGCATAACGCCGCCTTGCAGGTAAATTATATAACAACAGAGGAACTGCTTAAAGATTAAAATAATAGCACTAATACAAAGAGCTACCTTGATGTGTGTCAATCGTTTAGAGCATCACCTTGCAGTAAAAAAAACTCCGTAGTGCGCACTAGTTAACGACAACTAGAACGGCCATCGCCTTTATTGATAGATTTGTGAATTAACGTGTACCAAATATTTTATCACCCGCATCACCTAAGCCTGGCAGGATATAGCCCTGCTCATCAAGTCGGTCATCAATAGAGGCGACGTATATATCGACCTCAGGATGTTCCTTGATAACGGCTGCGATGCCCTCTGGGGCTGCCACCAAAAACAAACCTAAAATATGTTGACAACCTTTGCTTTTAAGTAAATCAATCGTCGCGATTAAGGTACCACCAGTTGCTAACATGGGGTCAACAATCAGAGCAATACGCGAATCAATGTCGCTAACTACTTTGTCAAAATAAGCCACAGGTTGTAAGGTGTCTTCGTCTCGATATAAGCCTACAACGCTAATTTTAGCATTAGGAACCAAGCTCAAAACACCATCGAGCATGCCTAAACCGGCCCGTAAAATAGGCACCACGGTTATTTTTTTACCTTTAATTTGGTGTACCGCGATAGGCTCACCGGTCCAGCCTTTAATTTCAATATCTTCAACAACTAGATCTCGCGTAGCCTCGTATGTGAGCAAGTTGGCGACTTCGCTCGCGAGCTCCCTAAAATCTTTACTGCTAACACCATAAGCGCGCATCAAACCAATTTTGTGTTGAATGAGCGGATGTTTTATTTCATAGATTGACATGGTAATCCCTTTGCTAAAACCTGTATTTGATATCGATAAGGATACTAGGAAAAACCCTCTGAACAAACGCATAAATTTACAATAATATGAAAATCTACATTATCCAAAAAATATTTTTCACTATACAGCATGGAGTTCCTATCAACACGTTACTCAGCTTAGCGCTGACTAAAACTAGAGCGTAGGGAACACCGGCTTCACTCATCAAGACAATGGTAAATAATACTTGGGTAGCGGATGGTGTGATTGAGGACATGCAACTTTATTGTCTAACCGGTTTAGATGTTGTTAATGGCAGCGAGTGCCCTAACTGGATTTCAGGAAGTGAATTTAAAGCAGCCACAGATGCTTAAATAAACACTAAAAACGAACGCATACACCTGCTGAGGTTGGTATAAATCACCCTGCCCAGCTTTCTAAAACGGATAATGATTTTGCTGGCTCAGGGTATTTTTAATACTAAAAAATAACTTTAATACATTGTTGATCAATATCAAGAATAAGAGGCTTGGTTGTGCATATACTTTAATTGTAGAAACAACTTAATTAAGTGTGTGGTTATGCTTGACCACAACAGAGCTGACATATATCAAGGTAAAATCCTTTACACATTTTTTAAGGTTACAATTTTAATCGTTTGAGGAGAATAATATGTTCGCAGCAACTGCAGTGAATGATCCGTTTAGTTGGTGGTATGTTTTAGGTATTGTTGGTACGCTCGTTTTATTGTGTTTATTGCCTTATTTGGTCTTTATCGGAAAGCTTATTTTTCTTTAAAGACTAGAGAAATTTGCTTATAAGGCGGTTTTACCTCCAACATAACTCAGTTAACCCAATTGTGCAGTGACAATAGAGCGTCATACTAAACAATAAAGTATCATCCTTTATGTTGTGGTCAAGCATACTGAAGTGGCAAACTAAACCCGAACACGTTTTTAGGTGGTAATATTCCCCTAAGAGGTGTTCAATGAAAAAACAACGTCGTACATTTAGTACTGAATTTAAGCATGATGCTGCGAGTCTTATTTTAGACCAAGGATATAGCTTTTCTGAAGCAAGCAGAGCCGTCGATGTACATGAAAATACATTACGCAATTGGACACAGCAGTTAACGTCCGAAAGAGGCGGTGGGACGCCCAGCTCGAAGGCATTAACCGCTGAACAGCAGCGTATTCAAGAGTTCGAAGCAAAAGTGGATCGGTTAGAGCGAGAAAAAACCATTTTAAAAAAGGCTACAGCTCTCTTGATGTCAGAAGATCTGAAATATATTCGTTAATAGATCGATTGAGAGAGCACGACACCACCGAATTAGTCTGTTCAGCGCTAGGTGTTGGCGTGAGTAGTTATTATGAGCGACGAAAACGTCGCGTTCTAGTCGAAGCTAAACGCCGTATTCTGCGAGCCAAAGTGAAACGCTTATTTGATAAAAGCAGAGGCTCAGCAGGCACAAGAACATTGGTCGGCATGTTAAAAGACGAAGGCTTAACATTAGGACGATGCAAAGTTGCAGCCTTAATGAAAGAGCAAGGGTTAGTCAGCAAACAACCTGGCCCACATAAATATAAAGTGGCCAATGTAGAGCGGTTAGATATTCCCAACACGCTCGACAGGAAGTTCGATGTTGATGCGCCTAACAAAGCTTGGTGCGGTGACATTACGTTTATTTGGACAGGTAGTAGCTGGAGTTATGCCGCAGTAGTAATTGACCTATTTAAACGGCGAGTTGTTGGCTACTCAATGTCGTCGAGGCCTGATGCAGCCTTAGCCATTAGAGCTTTAGATATGGCCTATGAGATGCGTGGGAGACCCAAAGGAGTCATGTTCCATAGCAATCAAGGCTGTCAATATACTGCCCGTAAATTTAGGCAACAACTGTGGCGTTATCAGATAAAGCAGAGCATGAGTCGTCGCGGTAATTGTTGGGATATAGAGGATATAATATATACTACTGGAGGTAATGATCTGACCCGTGCTGGGATTGATGAACGTTTATCTTTGTGTTGACCTGTCGGTTATTACTGTCCAGTAATTTAATTATATTCAG